>Ga0196981_1000064_pt1 | contig 136547 bp, 133 predicted proteins | sample S3_2013CmetaG_FD_155462 | JGI IMG/M metagenome (GOLD analysis project Ga0196981, IMG submission 155462) | Soil microbial communities from Anza Borrego desert, Southern California, United States - S3_20-13C | ecosystem: Environmental > Terrestrial > Soil > Desert | place: USA: California...
AGTAAATCGAGTTGATCCCATGGCGTGGCTTACACGTGTGTTCGATGAGCTGCCCAACAGAACAGTCAACAACATCGAAGATCTATTACCGCATAATGCTTGACACCCCACTTGGCCGGGTGCTTACTGTGAAAATTTTGGACGCAATGACCAAAAACCAAGTCAAGAGATTGAATTTACATTGACCGCGGACGACGAGAGAATTAAGGATGCGAAAATTAATATCGTTGCGGTGTACGACCCTCTAGAAACTGTCAAGTTCAACTCAATAGACAAGAAAATAAAAAACTTCCTTTATATGACAGCGGAATGACATTCTTCGGTATTCAATATATGGACTATAAGTCAGAATTCTCTGACTTTTTAAAATACAAATGCCAACAATCAATGATCAACCATTAAGACTTGGTATATACACATAGACAATCCTCCATTTGAAGAAAATTATAGAGATTCGTTATTGATATACATCTTTCTAATTGCAACTGACGAGGGCAAAAGTGGAAATCAGGTATGGACCTATTGCAGAGATTAATAAATACCGCTGCCAACAACAGCATATAAATCATACCGGCAGAGATTTGTTTATTAGTTATTAAATTGGTCTGCCGCACGCTTTATTATGGACAATTTGGACATATGAACCAAAATACTTACCTTTTGCGTAAGTAACGTATGACAGAAGTATGATTATATCCTTTGGCTCAAAGGGAACCAGGGAAATATGGAACGGTGAGAGAGTTAAAGGTTTCGCGACAGAATTACAGGAAATTGCCAGACGCAAATTAAGGATGTTGAATAACTCGCAAAATTTGACTGACTTACAGGTTCCCCCATCTAACAAATTGGAGAAACTGAAAGGGAATTTAAAAGAGTACTACTCTATCAGGGTTAACGACCTATGGAGAATAATTTTTAAGTGGGACAAAGGAAATGCTTCTGAGGTTGAAGTAGTAGATTATCACTAAAAGAAATTGACCATGAAAAGATTAAAAAACATTCACCCAGGAGAAATCCTTCAAGATGAATTCTTAATTCCTTTGGGACTAAGTGCATATAGATTATCAAAGGACATTGGGATACCCCAGACAAGGGTTTCAGAAATTCTAAAAGGGAACAGAAGAATAACGGCTGACACAGCTTTAAGATTATCAAAATACTTTGGTAACTCTGCCAAGTTCTGGTTAGGGCTTCAAGACGACTTTGACATTGAGAAAGAAAAACAAACAAAATCAAAGGAATTCGACTCGATTGAACAATTTCACAGCAACGCTGTATAACATTAAGTCAGGTAGATGAAATCCCCGCACAAAAAATCCCGATGCCTGCGAATTATCGGGATTTTCATTTACCCGGTGTTGACCGATCACCGCCTTAATATTCAGGTTCGTTCGGCAGCTCGGTTTACCCTTTCAAACCGCCATCCCGCGCTTGCGAACGTCCGTTAGAAAGCATCCCTCGGCACGAACCGCCACGATTGCACTTTAACCAAACGCGTTGAGTGATCCGCGCTGGACTCATTCGGACGAGCCTTTGAAAGTGAGACGCTTCAAGCCGTTGGCCGCACAAGCGGGATGGGCGCGATCTCCGGCACAATAATTTTTCAAAAGTTCGCCGACAACATATTGAATTTTGCAAAACGCCGATTCGAATATGCTGCTTGAATTTTAAATCTAAATTTTCAAACAATGGCACTCGTACAAGAACTGAAAACAAAAGCTGCTTCCGTTAATCCATTCAAGAAGGAAGGACGCGTAGCAAAGGCAATTGAGGAGCAAACTGCCAAGTTGCCCTCCGATGCATTCCTGTGGACCGCCCTGGGGTTAATGGCTACATCGTTGACGTTGCAACTATTGAAAAAAGATCACCTGTCATTATTCATTGGACAGTGGGTTCCTTCATTTTTGCTTTTTGGCATTTACAACAAGATCGTAAAAGTGGAGGGCCACGACCGACTGGAAAAAAACGTCGGCCTCGGATAGAAGATTTTCTCTTGTGAGGTTTGCAAGCCGCTAACGGTTAACCGATCGTTGGTGGCTTGTTTTCTTTTTTCAATTCAAAGCAGCTGTGTCTCACATCGTGTAACGCGTTTCGTTCTGCCGGTAAATTGAATCAGCATCTGTCTTAAAGGTCGGCTACCCACCGTCCTAAATATCCAATCCGGATCCTGAGGATGGTTGAGTGATGGAAAGGTGCGGCGAAACATCGCCATGTCTACGTCTAATTCACCTCCACAGGCAACCCTCTTAACGACCAATCCGGAAACCCTTCCTCGAGGCGAGTTGCATTATAACCTGCCTTGTTTAGAAGCGCCACAGCTTCGTCTGCATAAACACAAAACGGTCCGCGGCAATAGGCGATGATTTCGTTGCGTTTAGGAAGCTCCTTCAATCGCAACTTCAGTTCCTCCATCGGAATTGACATCGAGTTCTTTATATGGCCCTTACGATATTCGGTTTCGGGGCGTACATCGAGTATTGTGACTTTGCCGGATTTGATTTTCTTCAGCAACTCATCGATTGTCACTCCTTCCAGCTTGAATTTGGATTTCCTGAAGTCCTTGACAAGCTTTTCGATAGCGGTAATTCTGTCGACCCCGAGGTCGCGCAATGCTTTCCATGTCTTGAAAACATTTGCATGTGCCAACCTGTAAAAAATATAATTGCCACGGCGGTCCACGTCGACCAGCTGAGCGGTTTTCAATATCTGCAGGTGTTGGGATGCGTTGGCGATTGTCAGATGGATTTGCCCGGCAATTTGCTCAACGGAAAATTCGGCTTGTGCAAGAAGTTCAATGATCTCGAGCCGATGGGGATTGGCCATGGCACGGGTGATCTTTGCCAGTTCACTGTAAACCTTGTTCTTAAATTCTCTTTTGTTCATGGGGGTTTTTATCGAGACAATATACCAGCAAAGTTGGCAAACTGATCAGCGTATTCAATGGTTTCATTGAACGGATTATAAGTTCGGTCAATGGCTTATTTTGATGGTCATGGGTTGAAACATTGATTTGGCTTCTGTGTGTATTTTGGACACTTAAAGACGGGTTGTGGCGCAAACGTTTTCGGGAAAGTAGAGCGGTGGTGGCTTACTCCCTGACGAACAGAGAGCCTTTGGAAAGAGACAAGGTGGGCTAAAATAATGCAATCTGGTTCGAGGATCTAAGCTAACGAACGACATTCGGGAGACCTCGGTAATGCGAGCGAACACCGATGGACAATAGTCACACCGCCTTGATCATACTCACTGTTGCCGGGAAGACCCGGACTCAAACAACAGGCACCCTGTTACTCGTCCGGATCATCGAGCGCAATTCCGTCTTTATCGAACCTCATGAATTTAGTTTCACCGTCTTTTTGCAATTCGACGATATAGATCCTGATACCTTCTGACTCCGGACTTTGTGGATCTGTCATCCTTGCTTCATAGGCCGTTTCAACAGTCCATCCAACATAGTCCGTTCCGCTGAGAGATTCCTTGACGGCGTAAGGGAGGTCAATGACCTGAATTTTTTCACGACTGATTTCCTGGCCTGAGTTCGGCGGCAGGATGGGCCTTTCGACCTTTGACGTATCCTGTCCGTTCACGGCGATGGTTGTTAGCATGAAGATAGCAACTATTAACTTTTTCATTTTAGTGGTCAGTAATGCCCTTCATTAAATTGCCTTATCAACGCTCTGGTTTTTTCTTTTAAATCGTCTGGCAATTTTTCTTCACCAGTAATATTTGCAATCACTGAATGGTCGTCGATGATCTTGAAATTGACCCCGCCATCCCATTCTTTCCTGAATTCTTCCAGTTCCTCCGGATGGGGATATTGCTCGATCAGTGTGATGAGCTTATAACGCAGCTGCTTTTGCTGCTCTTCGGTGATTTTGGGTGCTTCTATCATAAAACGGTTATTTAATAGCCTGATGGAGACGGTAAAAATTCGGGCCCGAACTGGTTTACCGGCCGACCGCGTCCGTAGGCGAGTTGCTGATTGCCTGTTCGCGCCGAAACTGGTAACAGTGAAACGGCTTTACCCGGAGTATTCTTTTTTCATCGTGAATCTTGAAACAGGCGCCAATTAAAGTGACGGTTTCCCGGCCTTGTTGAGTGATCGCCAATTGCCAGCAGCCCTGAAGCGAAAAAATTAATCGGCGCGCGGGTTCCGGCGGTTGAAAATAATATAGCACAGAACATGCAGTCGCGTTCAGGTAAGTCAGCAGATTAACGGGCAAAAGAAACATTCAGGAATTTTGATGATAAGCACAAATCCATTTGGCGATTGGGTTTCGTAAATAACGGTAACTTTACATTGTAACCTTATCATGATGGAAAACCGAGGACTCCTATTTATTCCTGATATCAGCGGATTCACGCGCTTCGTAACGGAAATGGAGATCGAGCATAGTCGCCATATTATCCAGGAGTTGCTGGAGGTGCTGATAGATTCGAATGAAATCGGGCTGGAGATCTCAGAGATTGAGGGTGACGCCATTCTGTTTTATAAATTCGGTAAATCCCCGGACCTGCACGAGCTGTACAGCCAGGTTGAAAAAATGTTCTGTGCGTTTCACCAGCATTTGCTTGCCTATGAACGGCGCCGGATCTGTCAATGCAAAGCTTGTAATACCGCCATCGAGCTGAGCTTGAAGGTCATCACCCATTACGGTGAATTTGCGGGATACAATGTAAAAAACTTCAGCAAGCTGATTGGTAAGGATGTGATCGTTGCGCACCAGCTTCTGAAAAACGACATTGAACAACACGAATACTGGTTGATAACAAAAAACCTGCTCGGCAACGATACACCGGGGCAACTAAAAGAATGGATGACATGGGAAACAAAGATCAAGGAAACGGAGAACGGAGAAATCCCTTTTCTGTATACCCAACTCAGCGACCTGAAGAGTGAAATTGAAGTGAAGCCTCCAGGAAACTACGGGATTGCGAATAAATTTAAGACCGTCAGTGTCTCAAGAGAATTTGATACGGACATAAAAAAGTTATTCTACACGGCAGTCCACTTCGAATTCCGCCATAAATGGGTCGATGGCGTGAAAGCAATTGACGGCGTCGATCAGTTTCTTCCCGGCATTGGCACCCGCCACCGCTGTATCCTGGAGAATGGATCCGTCACAATGTATACAAGCGATTTTTCCTACGATCCCTATCACAAGATTGTCTACAGTGAAACAGATGAAAAGAAACAGGGAGCCCAATTTTTTATTCTTGAAAAGGTCGGCGACGAAAAAACGCGGTTCACGATGGAATTTTACATTCGCAACTCGCTGCCGGTGAAGACATTTTTTAATCTGTTCATGAAAAAGAAAATCGATCGTATCTTCCAAAAGTCGTTAGCCAATCTCGAAAACCTCGTACGAGAGACCGAGGTGCCCGTCGAGTTTTGACAGGAAACTGCTTTTAAATGTTACCGCAATGTACATGCTATCCCGGGTGCGTGGTACGAAATGTAGACCCGTGATTCAACCCGTTCGAAGGATCCGTCGGACAAATCTGCTTTCGAATTGAATATGATTGAGGGATTTTATCGGGGTGCGATGGAGATGCTGTTCACGAAAACTGCGACACCTGAACCGCCAAGTTGAAAGATCCCATGGAGGAAAGTTAACCAGCAACTCCTCGTCTGGCGTAGCGACCCTGGCCCTATAACCCGGCTATCTGGAGACTCAAAGCCCAGAAGCAGCGTGTGAAGTTCAATTGTCTGAGCGTCCAAATACAGATCACGAATCCGGATCGCTCTAAAAAAATCCTTCGCACTTTTGCGGGTAAAGATCGCCAGCCGAATCTGCTTCAAAGTACCATTTTCCACTCCAAACCCTAAAAAATGGTTGCTTTCCCGCCAACGGCAGAGACCCATTCCGGTAAATGTTCCGAAAATGGATTGCAATTAAACGACAATTGAAGGGAAAAGGTCTGAAAGAGAGCCGTATCGAGGGTAAAAAATCGTACCAGCGAAAGTCTCTACATTGCCCGCATTCAACAAATTCGGGATAAAACTTTCTTTGGGTGTTGATTTTTTTATATCTTATACCATTGATCCATTGTTTCCTGTAACTATCCTCCCCCACCGGAAACGTTTCAGAAAAAAATCGAATCAGTATAAACCAATTTTTCACTTTATCATTTCTAAAACAATGAACATTTATGTTGCTAACGTTCCTTTCAAAGCATCAGAGCAGGAACTGAAATCTCTCTTTGAAGCCTACGGCGAAGTTTCGTCGGCCAAGATTATTATGGATAAAGAAACTCAAAGAAGTCGTGGCTTCGCTTTTGTTGAAATGCCTGAAGATTCAGCGGCTCGCCAGGCAATTGCTAAACTCAACGGTTCTAATTTTCTTGGAAAAGACCTCGTCGTAAACGAAGCGCGGCCTAAAACCGATGCACCTCGTGGCGGCGGAGGCGGATTCAACCGCAGAGGTTACTAGGCAAACGTCATTTTGGGGGATCCACCTGATTGAATCTATATAAACCGTTTATCGGTTAGAAAATACAGTCCGACCCTTCAATTTTCCTTCGTCCCATCGGATGATAAGAGCACACGTTCAACCAGGGCGTGTGCTTTTTTTTTGACCTTGATTCTCCTTCATACTCGGCTCCTTACCAATATGCCCATCCAACACACAACATAACAACAAGCCGCGAGAATAAATAGCACCATAAACCCAAACTCGACAGCAATAAGCGACGCCGCCGCAGCGCTGATCACGGATAGACAGCCGTTGATCCCCCATGCCCACGGAATGCTCTGCGCATTGTCCCACGAACATAAACGCAACCCTACCGGGAAGGGCATCCCCATAAAAAAAGCCGGCACCCCGATCACTGGAACACCGACCAATAATTTAAAGATCGTTGGAAGATCTGATACCACATTCAGAAAGGTTGACAGCTCGATCGCATAAACCAAAAGAATAATGACGATGCCCATTAGAATCGCGCGGAACGAGATTGATTCCGCATTAAAACGGTATGACCAGTAACTTCCGACTCCTGAAAACAGTAACATAATCCCAATCACAAAGGACACCGCATACACGGGATTACCAAAAAACAAAATAAAACGCTGAATGAAAACTATTTCCAAAAGCATGTATCCGCAACCGATCGATGCAAAATACAACAACAACCAACTTTTATCGCTTCGCTTCCACCCCAGTCTGAATAACGGCAAGATAATAAGAATGATGGCCAGGATACACAATTGAACAAAGGTCAGCGCCGAAATCAATATTCCCATCTCAAGAAACGGAACACGGGTGCCGAACAGGTCAGTCAAATGCGACATCGTTCGCCAGCGAATAAACTGGGAAAAATAAGGCCTGTCGTCGGTTGGCGGCTCCAGATAAAACGCGTAATTGTTGTAAAGTCGCGCGCGGTCATCAGACATCAACTGATCTACGTAAATGAAAAAAGTTGTATCGCTCAAAACGTGATGCTCAGCCCGCTCTTCCGGCTTCAAATCGGGCAACAGGACAGGATCATAAAACCATTCATTGCAAAATTCCCTAACCGAATTTATTTCCAAGGAAGTGAATGGCGATCGTTTTAAAAGAAATGTGATCGTCCCCCAACCGCGGATTGCGATGAAATGACGTCGTGGGTCGTTCAACTTCAGTTCATCCATCACTTCCGCCAGTGTCGCCACAATCCTTAAGGGATTTCTAAACGGGTAATCCATCCATGTTGTAATACTGACTACCCCATCAGGTTTTAATAATTTCCATTGCTGATGAAATGACTCTTTCGTGAGAATATACTCCTCCCGCATCGCATATAGTCCTGCCGTGCCGCCGAAACTGCCGATCATCGGAAGCTCAATCAGATCAAACAGCCGTGTTGAGGAAAATAAAAACGTGCGCGGTTCTGTAACATGGGTTGAGATCGCAGCATGGTAAAATAAGGAGTCATTATCCACTGCAAGCTCGTTCTTCAACAACCCCGCAATTCCAGGGTGGGACTCGACGACATCAACATGCGATGCGCCGTTGGCGATCGCATGAGAAACAGTTAGTCCGGTGCCGGAATGAAGTATCAGGACATCATTTCGGTTTGTTAAAGCGTAGGGAAGCGCACTTGTGGTAAAATCCAGGAGGTGAAGCGTGTCATCAGGTCTCCATGATACAACCGCACCAACCCAGTCTCCATTGTTAAATACAGCTTTTCTCACCGGGATCTCGCCGGTAAACGCAAGGCTTAAGCCCGGCGCATAACGCAAACCTTCCGCACTGACGACCTCGACAAATCCGAACGGTCCCGGTTTTTGAATCGTAACCTTCGCGGAAGGTAAATTCAAAGTTCTACTGATACTTTTGTATTGGGAAGTAACCAGTTTCGGGGGATTGAGCAGCAGGTAAAAACCAACGCCCGCAGCCACCAATGCTGTTGGAATTACCCAACGGAAATTTTGACGCGACACCAGGGATAGTCCAGCGCCAACCGAAAGGAAAGCTATGAATATCGCGAGTTTTTCAGGCCTGAAATACCATGAGAGCACGGAGGCCATCAACGCCCCCAAGGCAGCACCGGCAAGATCCGCAAAATAAAGCTTGTGAATTGCTTCGACTCTTTTTGTGAACACGATGCCGAGCGCCAGCGCGCCAAATAAAAATGGTAGAAAATACAGGAGATAGTTGACCAGGAGATTGATCCATTCAACACGGTCAACAAACAACAGATACGAATCAAATGCTGCAATTCCGGATCCCGTCGCGGCAACAGAAATCACCATCGCCAATCCGCAAAGGATCATTGACACAGGCACAATCACGTCGCTGTTTTTAAGGAGTCGGTCCTGACCGAGCGCCAGCACCGTACCCGCGGCCCCGAAACCGAGAAGCGCTACGGAGATCACCATATTTGCAAAATGGTACCATTGCGTAAGAGACAATAATTGGATAATCGTTACCTGGTAGGCAATGAACCCCGCGGAAAGGATGGCAATTGCCACCATTTGACCCGACAAGCCGTCTTTTCCATGTGTTGTCATTGGGCGACCGAAGGTCAGAAAAAGAAAATCACTACTCCCTGGTAAACGGTACAAACTTCACTGGCATCAGGCTCGTTGACTTTACCTTGCCGCCCTTCGTTTTTTCGACAAGCATTAATTGCTGCACCATGAATGGCGTCCCCACGGGAATGATCATCCGCCCGCCCTCCTTCAGCTGCTCGAGCAACGGCGGCGGTATATGTTCGGCAGCTGCGGTGACGACAATTGCATCAAAAGGCGCATGTTCCTTCCAACCGTAGAACCCATCCGCGACTTTGACGTGAACATTTTCATAGTTCAACTTTTGCAGCCGTTTTTCCGCCGCAGCACCAAGGTCCCGGATGATCTCGATCGTATACACTTCAGAGACAATTTCGCCGAGAATAGCAGCCTGATAGCCAGAGCCTGTGCCGACCTCAAGAACACGATGATTTTTTGAAGGTTTGATCACGTCAGTCATGTACGCAACGATATAGGGTTGCGAGATGGTCTGCCCATGCCCGATGGGAAGCGGGCGATCTTCATACGCGGAGCTGACCTGTGATTCGGGAACAAAAAGATGCCTGGGAGTTTTACGAAGGGCCGCCAGCACAGCTGAGTTGCTTATACCACGTTCTTCAATCTGATCGCTGACCATTTTTCCCCGCTGCTTGCCATAGTTATCCTGCACGACAGCCGAAACAACAAGCACCCACACGACTATTGCAGCTTTCATAATTTTAATGATCCTTCCGATAAAAACGTTTCAAAAAATTCAGCTGAATGAGGTATGTGCAAGTTAAGAAATAATATGCTTCGGAACGCGCTTTCAGTTATTTCCAACGATTGCAGCTGTTCCGTGAAAGCGACGGCTAAAGTTTTTCACAGCAGTAACATGTGTATCATTTACACTTATTACTTATCTTTGCGAACCCTTCTTAAAAAAGGTCTTCATGGCGTATAGTAAAAAAGAGCTGCGCAATATTGACAAGGATGGGTTGCTTCAGGTGATCGATGACCTTCAATTGAAACTGAAAAAACGCAACACGGAGCTCCATCGGGCGCGCACGCGATTAAAAGTTGCACGTTCGAAGATGTTGAAAATGAAAGACACCGTTGCCTACCAGAGACGGCGTATACTGGAACTTTATCCGGATCAAGTCCCGATCGCAGCCTCTTAGGTCATCAGCAAACCATTGGGGTGTTCTGCTTCTTACAAGGCCGATCAGTTCCACAAGCAAGGGATATGATTTTGATACGTGCTCTAACTTTGTTTTTGTCCGACCCTATTCAATCTGCAAATCTCTTTCAGGGCGAAAATCCTGAAGAAATATCTGTTCGTATCCCGCGAGAGGGCACGCCATTTTTAGACGTATTCCAAGGGGAATTCGCTCGGGGAACGTCCGGCATGCGTTTGTCGGAAATGGTTCCCGCCGAAGGTATGTTCCAAAATAACCAATGATCAAAAAAGTGACCGCGCGCCAGCATGCTCGCAGTTTTAGCTGATGATGTTGCCAGGGTGCCTGATTCACCTTCAAATAAAGGCGCAAAAAAACGTGGCCCTGAACAGGATTTCTTCAGGAAACATTAGGTAGCTTACATTGATGATTCCGCATTATTTCAAATATTACTCTAAGGTTGGTTCCCCGGGCAGCCTTCGTGACGGATATCGGACGCGGCCATAAATTCTATTGTCCGAATTTGTAAAAAATATAAATGTGTAAGTTACACTTATATAATTTTTATTATATTTGAGAACAAACACATGCACCATGGCGAGTGAAAACTATGTGATCGGAATTGACTTTGGAACTGATTCGGTCCGTACGATGATCGTGGATGCCTCCAATGGCGCCGAGATTGCCACCGCCGTTCAGCATTACCCGCGCTGGCGGGACGGATTGTTTTGCAAACCAGCGCTCAACCAGTTCCGGCAACATCCCCTGGATTATATCGAGGGACTGGAGACGACGGTGAAAAAATGCCTGGAAGAAGCGGGTAAACATGTCCGCAATAACATCCGGGCTATCAGCGTCGATACGACCGGGTCGACACCTGTTGCAACAGACAGAACGGGAACTCCGCTCGCCCTCATCCCAGGTTTTGAAAAAAATCCGAACGCAATGTTTGTGCTGTGGAAAGATCACACCGCCATTCAGGAAGCCTTCGAAATTAACAACCATGCCACCGGATTTGATTCCAACTATCTTCAATATGTCGGTGGAATTTACTCGTCTGAATGGTTTTGGGCAAAGCTGCTTTATGTGCTACGACAGGATCCGGCCGTTCGCAATGCATGTGAATCGTGGGTCGAACATTGCGACTGGATTCCGTTTTTTCTATGCGGAGGATCGGATGCGCGTTCGATGCGACGTGGTGTTTGCGCCGCCGGACATAAAGCACTCTGGTCGGCATCCTTTGCCGGCCTGCCTCCCGATGAATTCTTTTCAACACTCGATCCCCTGCTCAGAGGTTTTACAACGAAGTTATTCTCCAAGACATATACCGCTGATCAGCCCGCGGGAACATTAAGTCCTGCGTGGGCCGAACGCCTTGGCCTTAACACTAAAGTGATGGTCGGCGTCGGCGCGTTTGATTGTCATTTCGGCGCCGTCGGCGGACAGATCGAACCCTATTACCTCAGCAAGGTGATGGGAACGTCGACCTGCGACATGATGGTAATCCCGAAGGATGAATTGGGCGACAAGCTTGTCAAAGGCATCTGTGGCCAGGTTGACGGTTCCATAATACCCGGCATGATCGGCCTTGAAGCAGGACAGTCTGCTTTTGGCGACACCTATGCATGGTTCAAAAATATGTTATCGGCTCCGTTTCACGATTTGTTATCCGACAGTTCAGTTATCAATGGTGATATCGCTGGAAAGCTGAAAGAAGAAGTTTCAGAAAAGCTGATACCATTCCTGAGCAAAGAAGCATTGAAACTTCCGGTTCACGAGAATGACGAGTTGGCCGTCGACTGGCTCAATGGCAGGCGTACGCCGGATGCCAATCAATCACTGAAAGGCGCGATGACAGGATTAACCCTGGCAAGTGATGCCGTGCGCTTATTCAAGGCCTGGGTGGAAGCCACCTGTTTTGGTGCAAAAGCTATTGCCGATCGTTTCATAGAAGAAGGCGTTCCTGTAAAGGGATTGATTGGTCTCGGAGGTGTCGCCAGAAAATCGCCGTATATCATGCAGGTGATGGCTGATGTAATGAACACACCGATAAAGATTCACCGGTCAGAGCAAACCTGCGCCCTCGGCGCCGCCATGTTTGCCGCCACCGTCGCAGGAATCTATCCACGCGTTGAGGATGCAATGCATGCGATGGGTCAGGGCTTCGACCTCCAGTATTTTCCAAATCCAGCGACCGCAGGTCTCTATAAAAAGAGATTTGAGCAATATTTGTCAACAGGCAACATGATCCAGAAATCGACGCGGACAAAACCTGCAGTGCAGCTCCAGGATCGTTGAATCCCTAACCACAACAATGAAAACAACGGCAAGCGTCAAAGAAAGGCAAAGCAGATACGATGTGATCCGGCAGAAGGCATATGAGGCAAATATGCAGTTGCCAAAACTCGGCCTCGTCATTTTTACATTCGGAAATGTCAGCGCTGCAGACCGGGAAGAAGGTGTTTTCGCAATCAAACCCAGCGGCATTCCTTACGATCAATTGTCACCAGAGAAAATGGTGATCATCGATTTCGATGGACGAACGGTTGACGGGAAATTGAGGCCGTCTTCGGATACAAAGACCCACGCTGTTCTCTACAAACATTGGCCTGAGATCGGCGGCATCGTTCACACACACTCCACCTACGCAACCGCCTGGGCGCAAACACAGCTCGACATCCCCATTTTCGGTACGACACATGCCGACCACCTGACCGTAGACATCCCGTGCGCTCCACCGATGAGCGATGAAATGATCAAAGGTGACTATGAGTATCAGACAGGATTTCAGATTATAAACTGCCTCCGGGAAAAAAATCTCAGCTATCAGAATGTTGAGATGATCCTCGTGGCAAATCACGCCCCCTTCACCTGGGGGCCGACTTGTGAAAAGGCATTGTATAACAGCGCTGTACTGGAGTCAATCGCACAGATGGCATATGTCACCAAACAGATCAGGCCGGATTCTCCGCGGTTGAAAGATTCGCTGATCAACAAACACTATGAACGAAAACACGGACCGGATTCATACTATGGACAGTGACCTCCTGAACGCTGCGTTGTTGCAGAATTTCAATCATTCCGTGGGGAGGTTTACGATCATTCCGGCAGCCATCGCAATTTTACTTTTTTGTGCGCCGGGCGTTTCCGCGCAGCAGAAAGATTATCCAATCCGCGCGGTCCCATTTACAAAAGTGAAACTCACCGATAATTTCTGGCTGCCAAGGATACAGACAAACCACCAGGTTACCATCCCCGCCTCCTTCGAACGCTGCGAGCAAACCGGCAGAATACGGAATTTCGAAATGGCGGCGGCGCGTAGCGGTAAATTTTGCACGGTCTATCCCTTTGACGATACCGACATTTATAAAACCATTGAGGGGGCTTCGTTTTCACTAAGCCTCTATCCTGATAAAAAACTCGAGTTATACATCGATAGCCTGATTGTCAAAATCGCCAATGCACAAGAACCCGATGGCTATTTGTACACCGCGCGGACCATCGATCCGTTTGCCGCACACAAATGGGCGGGCAAGGAGCGCTGGGAGAAAGAACGCGAATTGAGCCACGAGCTTTACAACTCCGGACATTTGTACGAAGCCGCCGCGGCCCACTACACGGCTACAGGAAAGAAAAACCTGCTAAACATTGCATTGAAAAACGCCGACCTGGTTTGCTCCGTGTTTGGCCATAATAAAAAGCACGTTGCGCCGGGCCACCAGGTAGTGGAGATGGGCCTCGTAAAACTTTACAGGATCACCGGTCGAACCGAGTACCTCGAGACTGCGAAATATTTTATTGAGGAACGTGGGCATTACCGCGGTTACGACTCGACGAGCAAAGACCCGTTTAAAAATGGAGCCTACTGGCAGGATCACAAACCGGTTGTTGAACAGGACGAGGCAATCGGGCACGCCGTCCGGGCAGGATACCTTTATGCCGCTATGGCTGACATCGCAGCATTGACCGGTGACACGGCATTCCTCGGCGCAATCAACCGGATTTGGAATAATGTCGTCGGGAAGAAAATTTATGTTCACGGAGGTGTCGGCGCAGTTGGAGACGGCGAACGGTTTGGCGGAAATTATGAGCTGCCGAACACAACGGCATACAATGAAACCTGTGCCGCCATCGCCAATGTATATTGGAATCACAGGATGTTCTTGCTTCATGGTGAGTCTAAGTATTTCGACATACTGGAAAGGTCGTTGTACAACGGATTGTTATCGGGGGTTGGAATGGACGGAAAATCGTTCTTCTATACCAACGCGATGGAGATCAGCAACCGGTACAAACATTCTGACATGGAAGCCGAACGTTCGGGCTGGTTCACCTGCTCATGCTGCCCGACAAATGTCACGCGGCTGATCCCATCGGTACCGGGATATATGTATGCAACGAAAGACGATGCCCTTTATGTAAACCTGTTCGCCTCAAGTTCCGGCGCTGTAACGGTTAAGAACTCCGAGATCAGCATCACACAGGAAAATAACTATCCCTGGGACGGACGGCTGAAATTTACCATCAACCCGAAAACCACAAGCTCATTCAAAATCATGATCCGCATCCCGGGCTGGGCGCAAAACACGGCCATGCCTTCAGATCTTTACGCTTTCACAAACACGACCGAAACAACGGTACCGGTAAAGGTCAACGGAACGCTTGTCGATTATATCCAAAGTAAAGGATATGCGGTTATCTCAAGGACGTGGAAAAAAGGCGACGCCATAGAAGTGGACCTTCCGATGGACGTCAGGAGGATCACCAGTAATCCGAATGTCAAAAATAATATCGGCAAAACTGCGTTGCAGCGTGGTCCGATCGTTTACTGTGCCGAATGGCCTGACAACAATGGCAAAACCAGCAACATCGTGTTGCCTGCCGATGCGGTCTTTACCTCAGAATTCAGAGGCAGCCTGCTGAGCGGAGTAACGATCCTGAAATCTGAAGCGAAAGCAATTCATACCGATGAAAAAAACAATTCCGTAGATACGCGGTCCCAGCCCTTTGTGGCAATTCCTTATTACGCATGGGCACACCGCGGAAAAGGCGAAATGAGAATATGGATCCCGGAGAAAGTAACAGATGTTGAAATCATATCAGAGTAAAACAAAATGGCTAACACCACTAACGAAAGGATAATGACCGACCTGAAAAAGTTTGAAGTCTGGTTCGTGACAGGCAGTCAGTTTCTGTACGGGGAGGAAACCCTGCGGCAGGTGGCGGCACATTCGCAACAAATCGTTAACGAGCTTGAACATTCCCCGGCAATACCCGTAGCGATCGTTTTCAAACCTGTCGTGAAAACTCCCGAGGAAATTTATCGGACATTGATGGAAGCGAACAGCCATCCATCCTGTATCGGCATCATTGCGTGGATGCATACGTTCTCCCCCGCAAAAATGTGGATTGGTGGATTAAAGATCCTTCAGAAGCCCCTGCTTCATCTTCACACCCAGTTTAACAGGGACATCCCGTGGAAAGACATCGACATGGATTTTATGAACCTGAACCAGAGCGCTCACGGTGACCGCGAGTTCGGTTTCATCATGTCGCGTATGCGTTTGAACCGTAAAGTCGTTGTCGGCCACTGGAAGGATGCTGCAGTTCAGGACCGGTTAAACGTGTGGATGCGCGCCGCCGCCGGCTGGCATGACTGGCAGCGGGCAAAATTTTGCCGTTTCGGTGACAACATGCGTGAGGTTGCGGTGACAGAAGGAGACAAAGTGGAGGCGGAAATTAAATTCGGCTATTCGGTTAACGGTTACGGTATGGGTGACCTCGCCGCGACGATCGCGCAAACTCCCGAGGCCGAAGTGTCCAAACTTGTGGCGCTGTACGAGGAACGTTATACGATGGCGGCGTCCCTGCGCAAGGGCGGTAGCAGCCATCCGGCACTTCGCGAAGCCGCAAAGATCGAGATCGGGTTACGAACATTTTTACAAGCTGGAAACTTTAAGGGCTTTACGGATACATTTCAGGACCTCCATGGATTGGTTCAGCTTCCCGGAATTGCTGTCCAACGGCTGATGGCGGAAGGATATGGCTTTGGCGCCGAGGGCGACTGGAAAACCGCCGCGCTTGTCCGGGCAATGAAAGTGATGGCATCGGGTATTAAAGGAGGAAACTCCTTCATGGAAGATTATACCTATCATTTTGATCCGGCAAATCCCCAGGTACTGGGTGCACATATGCTCGAAATCTGCGAATCCATTGCATCGGGAAAACCTTCCTGCGAAATTCATCCACTGGGTATTGGCGGCAAAAGTGATCCGGTCAGACTCGTGTTCAATTCGGCAGCGGGCCCCGCATTGAACGCCTCCGTAGTTGATCTGGGCAACCGCTTCAGACTACTGGTGAACACAGTCGATGCTGTGGAGCCGTCGCAGGATTTGCCGAAACTTCCAGTGGCCAGGGCGTTGTGGAAACCGCATCCGGACCTTGGCAATGCGTGCGCTGCATGGATCCTGGCGGGAGGCGCGCATCATACATGCTACAGTCAGAATCTGACACCGGAGCACCTCGAAGATTTTGCGGAGATGGCGGGAATTGAATGTGTAATGATCGATCGTGATACGCGGGTAAGCAACTTCAAAAACATGTTAAGATTCAACGAAAATTGTTATCATTGATCGCATTAAACCAATAACCAACTACCAAACCTCACTATGAACTCATTTGCTGTCCTCGACTGGGTCGTCATCTTGTCTTATTTTGTTCTGATAGGCGCCGTTGCGTTATGGGTTATGACCCGTAAGCAAAAAAATACGGAAGATTATTTTCTGGCTGGAAGAAATCTGGGTTGGTTCGTGGTTGGGGCATCGATCTTTGCCAGCAACATTGGATCAGAACACGTGGTGGGTTTGGCCGGAGCCGGAGCTGGTGGAAAGATCCCCATGCTGATATATGAGCTTCATGCGTGGCTTGTGATCACGCTGGGTTGGGTCTTCCTGCCTTTTTACCTGAGAAGCGGAGTTTTTACGATGCCCGAATTCCTCGAGCGAAGATTCAGCCCGGGAACGCGATGGTTCCTGAGCATATTTTCATTGATCGCTTATGTGCTGACAAAAGTTTCGGTCACGATCTACGCCGGCGGGATCGTCATCGCCTCGATTTTTAACATCGGGTTCTATGAAAGCGCCCTGATCACGGTGGTGCTCACCGGATTGTATACAGTGATGGGCGGAATGCGTGCGGTGGTTTACACGGAAGCGCTGCAGACAATCGTTCTTGTCGTCGGCGCCGGGACGTTGACATGGGTAGGACTTAATGCGGTAGGCGGCTGGAGCGGAATGAAAGAGGCCCTGGAGCCTGGATACCTCAACATGTGGCGTCCTGCATCGGACCCCGACTTCCCATGGCCGAGCCTTGTTATCACCAGCTCAATCGTAGGCATGTGGTACTGGTGCACGGATCAATATATCGTACAACGGGTTCTGGCTGCGCGCAATATTCAGCAGGGCCGTCGCGGAACGATCTTCGGTGGTTTCCTTAAGCTGACGCCGGTTTTTCTTTTCCTCATTCCCGGAGTTATAGCCCTCGCACTAAAAAATAAAGGTGAATTAAGCTGGGACAGCCCCGACCAGGCATTCGCGGCACTGCTGATGGATAAAATGCCCGCAGGGCTCCGTGGTTTGGTAGCCGCGGGTTTGCTTGCCGCGCTCATGAGCTCGCTCGCTTCGATATTCAATTCCTGCTCTACATTGTTCACTGTCGACATTTACAAAAAACTCTATCCGCAGACACCGGAAGCCAAGCTTGTGCGGGTCGGCCGCATTGCTACGGTTATTGTCGTGATGCTGGGCATCGCGTGGATCCCCATCATGGCTGGAATTTCCGGCGTGCTGTATGAGTATCTGCAGTCGGTTCAGGCCTACATCGCTCCTCCGATAACCGCGGTGTTCTTACTGGGAATCTTTTACAAACGCATCAATAGCAAAGGCGCAATGGCCACACTCCTGGCTGGTCTGATCGTAGCATTCCTCAGGCTAGTGCTTGAATTGAATAAAGAGTACCTCGAGCCGGGATCCATCTGGTACGTTTTCGGCAATACTAACTTCCTGACATTTGCTGCGTGGTTCTTCCTTGCTTCGGTGCTGATATGCCTCATCGTCAGTCTGCTGACGCCGGCCCCCACTCCACAACAAATTCAGGGTTTGACCTTTGGATCGCTTACTGAAGAACAAAAAGCGGCCAATCGCAACAGTTATAATGCATGGGATGTTGTTTTGTCACTGGGGGTTATTGCTATCGTGGTCTATGTGATGGTCAGCTTCGCCGGCTAACCGCTTGTGAAATATTTAACGTATTTGCATCTTCGTGTTCATGGACATAGGCAGTTATAAAAATCATCAGAAGATCCTCGTCGCCGTGGATTGTATCATTTTCGGTTTTGACGGCAACCAGCTTAAGGCGCTGCTGATCAAAAGAGGGTTCGAACCTGAAAAAGGCAAATGGTCATTAATGGGTGGTTTTGTCGGCAAAAAAGAAAGCGCGGATGAGGCAGCGTCCAGGGTGCTCTATCACCTGACAGGCATGAAGAACATTTACATGGAGCAGCTCTATACATTCAGCGACATTAACCGTGACACGGCTGGCCGGGTGATCTCAATCGCATACTTTGCGTTGATTAACATCAATGATTACAGTGAACAGCTCCAGCATCGCCATGAAGCCAAATGGTTTCCCCTGCACCGGATTCCCCCGCTGATCTTCGACCACAAGAAAATGGTGATGAAAGCCAAGGAATTGCTTCGGCAAAAGGTCGCCAACCATCCGATAGGTTTCGAGCTGCTGCCTCCGAAATTTACGCTTCCGCAGCTGCAAAGCCTGTACGAAGCCATTTATGAGACACCTTTGGACAAAAGAAATTTTACGAAAAAAATGCTTTCCCTGGGCATTCTGAACAAGCTCAACGAAAAGGAAAGAGCCTCGTCGCGAAAAGGTGCCTTTTATTATGTATTTGACAGTGCGAAATATGGAAAACTCCAGGTCAATGGAGTGAAATTTATCTAATGCTGAATCACGGCGTCTGACCGCCCTGTTTGTCCCCGTATTTATTCCGCAGGGAAAATCATGGTCTTAAATACATGCTACAGGGAAAATGGTGTTAAAAAAAATAAGTGTATTAGTTACATTTTATAATAATAATTGTAATTTTAACCTATACTCAACAGGCAAAACGATTCAAAAACCTTAACCAAATGCAAACATTGAAATACATTTCCACGACAGCATTTGTTTTATTGCTCGCGTGTTTTGTGCAGGCACAACAGGCGAATACCATTACAGTTCACACCCAGGAGCCAGGGCCGGTCATCAACAAACATATATATGGGCATTTCGCCGAACACCTGGGAAAATGTATTTACGGAGGATTTTATATCGGGGAGAATAACCAGAAGATACCGAACATCAACGGTGTTAGAAAGGATGTCATCGAGGCTCTCAAAAGTCTGAAAGTCCCGAATCTTCGCTGGCCTGGCGGATGTTTTGCGGATACGTATCACTGGAAGGATGGTATAGGCCCAAAGGAAAAAAGGCCGACAATTGTCAATACCTGGTGGGGCGGCGTTACCGAGGATAATAGTTTTGGAACGCATGATTTCCTGAATATGTGTGAACTGATTGGCGCTGAACCTTACCTTGCCGGTAACGTCGGAAGCGGAGCAGTCAGCGAGCTTTCCGAATGGGTTCAATACGTGAACTTCGGGGGCGAGAGTCCCATGTCAAATCTCCGAAAACAAAATGGCAGGGAAAAGCCGTGGAACGTTTCGTTATGGGGCGTGGGGAATGAGACGTGGGGTTGCGGCGGAAATATGAAACCCGAATATTACGCCAATATCTACAGGCAATATGCAACCTTTATGACAGACTGGTCCAACAGCAGCAAGCTGTTTCGGATTGCATCGGGAGCAAATTCGTCAGATTACAACTGGACGGAAGTGCTGATGCGTGACATTCCCCATAATATGCTGGAAGCAATTGCCTTGCACCATTATTCCGTTATTGATTGGAACAATAAGGGTCCGGCGACAGGTTTCACGGAAGAACAGTATTTTAAAACGATGAAGAGTGCCTTGTTGATGGAAGAGCTTGTCACCCGGCATTCTACGATCATGGATAAATATGATCCCGCAAAAAAAGTTGCTTTGTTTGTAGACGAGTGGGGAGGATGGTATAACGTCGAACCCGGCACCAATCCCGGATTCCTGTTTCAGCAAAATAGCATGCGGGATGCTATGCTTGCCGGCGTTACCCTCAACATCTTCAACAACCACGCAGACCGTGTTCGCGGGGCAAACCTGGCTCAGACTGTAAATGTTCTTCAGGCTGTGATTCTTACAAATGAGGACAAGATGATCCTTACGCCTACCTACCACGTGATGGAGATGTACAATGTGCACCAGGACGCGAGAATGTTGCCTGCACGCGTGACGTCGGGTGATTTCACTTTCGGAACCCAAAAGCTCCCGGCCATCTCCGCTTCCGCTTCCGTGGATTCCGGTGGCGTTACGCATGTGTCTGTTGTCAATATCGATCCGAAAAACACACAGCCCGTTTCCATTTCGCTCGACGGTAAATTCAAAACTGTGACCGGCAGGATTTTGTCGTCGGCTTCCATCCAGGATCATAACACGTTTGAGACTCCGGAAAAAGTCAAACCAGCTGTTTTTAAGGGTGCACAATTGAATGGAAATCTCCTGACATTAAAAGTCCCTCCATTCTCGGTGATCGTGCTGGAACTGAAACCTTGATTCGGGGCCTTAATTCTTCGGATCAAAAGCATTTGCAGAAATGATTGTTTTCGGTTGAGTTCTCCGCGCACCGGGCAGCAACCCCCTTTGCCCGGTGTGATCATGAAAGTCAAGCGGGCCTTGTGACGTAATGGCGTTCAATCATTGAAACTGCGAATTCCCTCGGCGTCCGAAATCGCATTCTCTGATCACGGTAAGCGACACGGAAGCTCCAGCTAAGGCATCTTAGTTTCATTGTACCGAACAGCAGCCTTAAGTGTATTCCGACTGGAAACAACGGCAGCCGTCGTGGTTAAAAAACAAAGATTTCATTAGAGCGGGTAAAGCCGGTCGCCAATACGAAGGGTTCATATCAAAAATCCAAACCGGCAGTGCTATTTTTTTGAATTTTCTGACCGGAATTTTTTTCTTTGGGACGGCGAGGCTTAGAGCCAGCGGCGACCGTGCACGCGAATCTTATTCCAGCGCCACTGAACGGATGAAAAACAAATCATGTTTAGTAAACTGAAACATAACCGAAGCTGATGAGAGAAAAAGTCAAATTACTGCTGTTGCCCCTGATGATCGCGTTCATCGTGAGCTGCAATGACGACGAAGAAACTGCAACACCTTCCAATGTAGATGATTGCCTGATCGAAAAATCGGATGTCACCGGCCAGATTATCGAAGGCGAATATATCGTGACGTTGCCGGCACCATCTGCCGGTGGACGTGCTGCGGATATCTCAGGTATTCTAAAAGATAATAACGCTGCTTCTGCCGAAATCATTGAAAGTTTTCAGGGTGAAAATTCTTATTATGTCATGGAGCTCTCTCCGGATGCGGCTGCCAATCTTAAGACAGATGCGCGGGTGGAAGCGGTCGAGCCAGACAGGAGGATCTCGATGTGCGGATGCTTCTCGGTTAAAGAACCAAAAAGTGTTACATGGAACGTTGACCGCGTGGGTTATGGTGATGGCACCGGAAAAACCGCGTGGGTCATTGATACCGGGCTGGACTCCAACCATCCGGATCTTAAGGTCGATAAAAACCGCAGCCGCTCTTTTCTTGCGGGCAATTCCTCTTATGAAGACGATAACGGTCACGGGACCCATATTGGCGGAATTATAGGCGCGTTAAATAACACGATTGGAACCCTCGGTGTAGCGTCCGGTGCGACTCTGGTCGGTCTGAAAGTGCTCGACCAAAACGGGGATGGCAAATTATCGGGTTTGTTGAATGCGCTGAGTTATGTCAAAGGCGCTGCCAAAGCGGGCGACGTTATCAATATCAGCATAGGCTTTCCGGAAACATCTGAAATCCTTGAGCAGGAGATTCGGGCCATTGGGGCGAAAGGTGTCTATGTCGCTTTGGCGGCCGGCAACGAGGGAGCAGAGGCCAACGGGTTTTCTCCGGGAAGGACGTCAGGCAATAACATTTACACGGTATCCGCAGTTGACAGCCTGAACCGTTTCGCCGGGTTTTCTAATTTTGGAAATGATGTTATTGACTTTGCTGCTCCGGGAGTACGGATTCTTTCAACTTACACGGAGGGTCGTTATGCGATACTTTCCGGCACTTCGATGGCAGCGCCCCATGTAGCGGGATTGCTGCTGATCAATAAGGGGAAAGTCAATGCAGTGGGTACGGCCGCCAATGATCCGGATGGAGTAGCGGACCCACTCGCCCATCTTTAAAATCAGGAACCTAATTCCGGCAGTTCGTCGGTAAGCTGAATATCACCTGGGGTCATGGCGGGATTGCTTACGATCTTGATCCCATTCACCTCGGTGATGATTATATTTTTTTCATAACCCGCTGCTTGCCGTACTTCCGTCCTGAGATTTTCGGCATCATCCGCAGGCATTACGATATAAAGAGGCGTCGCCCCATGGTGTTCACGCTGGTACTGTTGGATCTTATTTTCCACTTGAGGCAATACACGATTTCCCATAACAATATATTTCGTTATGAGGATGACATAAAATTATTCCTCGTTACCTGAGGCCGGCGTCGTATCACGCGAATAACGTTTCGCCAAAGACGACGCTCCCCGTTTGCATTTCGGTGGATTGTTGAAGGACCGCAGGTTTCACAACCACGGGAATCCTGTTTTCATAAAGAAGGTGCTTGACATCATTTTCCCAATCCGATGCCCTAAACCGATAAACAATACGGCCAGGCTCATGTTGAGCATTTTCTACAGGGCCGTGGTCGATGGAAAATTGATTTAACGCAATGTGAAGGTTCGAACGGTGGTGAAGCAGGTAGGCTTCCCAAAGCTTGATCTCAATAATCTCCTGTGCATCGGAGATTATTCCTACAGGTGTTCCGGCGATGAATTGCATATAAGAGCTGATTAGGTGGAATAAAAACACCAGCAATAAAAAAAATATGCCCGCTTCACTACGGCTGTCTTCCATGCTCGCCAATCCTACTGAAGCCTCAACGCGTAACCGGCTGGTTCTTGAAAAAAACAATGCTTCGAAAACTACCCATTCCTTGACTGGATGATGACGAAGAATAGAAGCTACATCCGCCTGGAATCAGGTCGGTGTTGAGATCAGTTACCCGATTCGAAAAAGTATCAATGCGGCAATAAACCCTGCCAAACATCGCGCCCGCAGTAACCCGTTTCGCGAAACACGCCGTCATTGCATTGCCACATAACACCCCGGGCCGATTGTCTGGCGTCATCGATTGTTTTTAATGCTGGCATTAGATTTTATTGCTGCCTGATCAGAAATTTTTTAGCAATTAAATCTATGAAATCCAGTGTTGTACTCTCTGCGCTTTTACTCATCGCAGTTTTTGGTTGTGAGGAAAAAGAGAAAGTTATTGAAGTAGTTGATGAAGTGCCCAAAGATGTTTTTCATGTTAACCTTTGTGAAACGCTTCACGCTACTGTGATGTCAATGTTATCGGAATCGCAGAATAACAAGGAAAAATATCCGGAATTGTTTGCGAACAGTGTTCCTTCTGAAGTCGTCATCAAATCAGAAACTGATGTATATGTTTCATTTATCACGGAATCGGCCTCGCTTCCGAGCACACTCGCTTACTACACCTACCAGGGCAGCGGACCGTCATCATCGGGAGATGTGGATCGCAAGATCGCTTTCCCGCACGTCTCGAATGCCGTATTGAGTTCGGGCGATACGCGCAAAATCGGACACTTCCCCGCAGGTACCGTGATCGGTTTCTTTCTCGTTATCGGGGCTTATCACGACAATACCGTGAACTGGGACAAGCCAACGTTGTGGACCAACAGCGCATGGAACGAGGGACAAACGAGACAGCATGTGATTTTCAATGAGTCCCAATGCAATAACATCGTCATGGCCTTCGAAGACAAAAATATCAACTCAACCTCCGACAGGGATTATAATGACGTTGTATTCCTGATTTCGGACAACAATTCGGCACAGGCTTCAACCTCATTTGAGTTGAACTCCGTTCCCTCAATGTGACAGTTCAAATCATTAAAAAAAAAGAAACTGCTACCAACAGTTTCTTTTTTATTTGACGATTTCCCTTTTGCGAAAAAATTTGCGTTGGATAAAAGTTTCGGAATCGTGAGTAACTTTCTCTACAACCTTACAGGTATTCTGTAAATGTATTTCGCAGAACGCTCAAAATCAATACTTCGAGCCCAGGATTAATTCTTGAATGCACTGAAGGAAACGTCAATAGAACATGACAAGGCTGGGAGAATTTCTTTCCAAAAAATCGGTAAACAAGAGCGAGGTTGCCCGACGCACAGGCCTGAGCAATCCCAGGTTAAGTGAACTTACCATCAATCCGAAAGCGAAACTTCGCGCGGATGAACTTTACCTGATTGCACTCGCGATCGGAGTAGATCCATGTGAGCTTCTTGAATCTTTGTACCGGGATATCAAGCTGAGGAGCCCGAAAATTCAGTCACCGCATTGAAGCACCAGCTGTCAGTTTTTTCCGTTTTGTTTGAGCTGGCCGAAAAACTCCTCGACAGTTAATTCATGAATTGTTAAAATCCGGAACAGACTTCTGATGGTGAGATTGGCTCTGCCTTTCTCAATCCGCCAGTATTGTACGCGTGGCAAGTCGTAATCATGGGCAAAATTCTCGTGACTGCTGTAACCCTTTCCTTTCCTTAAATCGATCAGCCTGGAACCGATCCGTTCGAGTGTACTTTTGAAAATATCTTCTTTCACAAAACTCTGAAATTATTTCTGAATACGTCGATTTATTACACCCTGAATAGCACCCGTTTGTAAGTAACGCCGCCGGGTTTCAACGAGGGGTTTGATTATAATTTCATGCCGCCGGATTTTCAGAGGCAAGACTTTATCCGCGGATTGAAACACGCGAATTACTTTTCTGCTGAACAGGTATAGTTTTTATCCTTGCACAGTAAAAACTATAATGCTGGAGCAACAACTTATCAACGCTTTCACGAAGTTCGCTGCCAAAGCAGGTGCCGGTGCACTGATCAGGGATCTTATCCGGCAGGTCGACGAAAACGGTAATCCAAAGGCGTGGACTGCCGCCGAGATGCATCATGCAATCGAATTCCTAAATCAGCAAACCCAGGCTTTTGCCAGGAAGCAGGCAACACAGGTTGCCCGGACACTTATGAAGAAATTCGAACTCAAATCAGAAGACCTGTATACTGCCGACGACTCCTACCTTGAATCCGATGAGCTTACGGGAGTGCAGGGGCTGCAGTAACTCATTTCAATCTGTCATGATGTTACGCTGCTTCTGAGCGTTATTTTTTTGGCATAAGCTTTTAAATACCGGAATGTATGATTCTTACTACCGAGTATAAGAGAGAAGCGCATTCATTCTACAGAGAAGCACTCCAGGAGTTGCAGGAGAGCGGTGTTGATTTCATGTTGGGAGGCGCATTTGCCACCTTTCACTACACGGGAGTTTACCGGAACACCAAAGATCTCGACGTATTTTGCAAATCGTCGGAGTATCCGAAGATCCTGAAGCACTTCGCCAGCAAGGGGTTTGTCACGGAGCTCACCGACATCCGATGGCTCGCCAAGGTGTTTAAAGGGAATTATTTCATCGACATTATTTTCGATTCCGTAAATCATATTTGCACCGTAGATGATACGTGGTATGCGCATGCGACTCCGGGAGAGTTTGAAGGCATCCCGGTCAAGATGGTGCCGGCCGAAGAATTGGTCTGGTGCAAGACATATGTCCAGAACCGCGAACGTTTTGACGGGGCTGATATCAACCACCTGATCCTGAAATATGGAAAGAAATTCGACTGGCAGCGGCTCCTGAAAAGACTCGATCATCACTGGCAATTGTTCCTCGCGAAAATTCTGATCTTCCAGTTTGTTTATCCGGCCGACTACCACGATATCATTCCGAAGTGGCTTTTTGATGAATTGATGAAACGCGCCGTTGAGCAGTATGAACTGCCCCAGTCAATACAGCGCGTATGCCGCGGCCCGATCATCGACAATACGCAGTACAGCATCGATATCAAGGAATGGGATTATAAATCAATAACCATCAAGTCGGTTTAGTATGGAAGAGGAAAAGAAAACACGCATTGCCGCTGTGGGTGACATTCATATTAGAGAAAATGACAAGGGAAAATGGGTCGAATATTTTAAGGAAGTTTCAAGGCAGGCTGATGTCCTGATCATCTGCGGCGATCTTACCGATACCGGCGACGAAGGCGAAGCGCAGATCCTGTCCGAAGAGCTCCGTTCGTGCAGTATCCCCGTAGTGGCGGTCCTCGGCAATCACGATTTCGAAAAAGGGAGACATAAGCTGATCCGCCAGATAGTCCAAAAAGAAAATGTTCATATTCTCGACGGCGAAGCAATAGCCGTTGGCGATGTAGGCTTCGCCGGAGTGAAAGGCTTTGGCGGCGGATTTGACAAGCACATGCTTTCAATGTTTGGCGAAGGAGCCATGAAAGCGTTTGTCCAGGAAGCTGTGGACGAAGCCCTGCGGCTCGATCGCGCGCTCGCCCGGCTTGATGCAGAATACGATTGTTCAAAAAAGATCGCGATCCTTCATTATTCACCTATCCGCGATACGGTGATCGGTGAACCGGAGGTTATCTATCCCTTTCTGGGCTCATCCCGGCTCGCAGAACCTCTCAACCGACGGCAGGTACTCGCTGCGTTCCATGGGCATGCGCATGTAGGAACACTGGAAGGCAAGACGAGCAGTGGCGTTCGTGTTTTCAACGTTTCAAAACCTATCCTGGTCAAGGCAGGTTATAAATGTCCTTTTTACATATTTGAGGTCTGATTCAGAAGGTTCGGAAGGCCACAGACAACGCCGATTTTGGGGCCACCAACAGATAATTTTGCGAATTGCTCTCTTTTCTTACAAGTCGGGCTAAATGAAGCAACTGTTTATCAAATTTACTGCTATAAACATCCTTTATATTCGCAAATTCATGTCGAATTTCAAGTGACTCTTATAAAAATGTCCGAGAAGAAAATTGCCAACCTCTGGATAATCGATGATGACCCGATGGCTTCGTTTTATATAAAACGTTTGGCTGAACTCGGTGACCTGGCCGATATTATTACCATTTACGACAAGGCTCAATGGGCGATCGATTATCTGCTTCATCACAAAAAATCTACTGAGCATCTTCCGGACGTCATCCTTCTCGACATCTATATGCCGGAGCTGGATGGCTGGGGGTTTCTGGAGGAATATGCGAAAATCAAGGATCAGCTCGCAAAAAAACTCGATATCTACATCATCAGCTCATCAGGACATTCCAAGGACGTGAACAGGGCAAGGGGATTCCCCGAGGTAAAGGGGTACCTGCAAAAACCGATCACCAAAGACGCGCTGAAGGAAATTGTCCAACCAGTCGCCTAACGCTTCCCCTGCAGCGCTTCCAACGCACCGGCGAGATATACAAAAGGAGCATTCCAATTGATCGCTATTTCATTGGAAGCATAAGAGCAAACATCGTCCACATACGCTTCATCAGGAACAGTTGAGTGATAGGAACATTTATCCTGCATCCCGGGGTTGGGACCGCCAGCCAGCAAACCGGGAATCGGTTCGTCAATGCCATCGGCTTCGGATGGCCTGTGGTGCGGATGCATTGGTGTCTTCGCTCCGAAACCGGTAACGTATGAATATCCCGTTGCATTCCGGCCAAGAAGATAATCGAAGTTGCTCAACGCCTGCGTAAAAAAGGTCCTGTCTCCTGAGAGCCTCAAAGCATGCAGCAAAACCACGGCCTGGTTTGCAGCCACCGCATTGCTGCCCCATACAAAATCCTTCGATGAGGCACCCATGACCGTTCGAAAATCCCGTTTGTCAATCCCGGACACCATTTCGTAAGCCATCTTAACCATTCCTTCCGTGATCGCCCTGATCTCGCCAGCCAACGAAGGCAAATTTTGCCGATTCTTCATCAGCGTATAATGGCCAAGCAACCGGACCTGGTTCCACGAAGGCACTTTGAACGGGGCACCTGCAAGGGGACGAAACGCTGATAAATAAGTGTCGTCACTCGTCGCTGCCGCGAGTTCACATGCTGCCCAATAGAATTCGTCTTTCAGATCATTATCCCCATACGCGCCAGTTGTAATATCCGGATCAAACTGATCGTTCATTTTATTCTGATCGTAACGGACATCACGATTCTCCAACGCCCATTTCCACGCGCGGGTCGAGGCGTTGATACAACTATCCGCCATACCCGGCAACTCTTTTTCAAAGGTCCTGAAAATCCGGGCGGCCTGAGCAGCAACCGCAGCTAGGTTCAGCGCAGCACCTGTGGTTTTCTGAACAACAAATCGCGGAGCGGTGGCCATGTGAGGCATAACCATTGGATCAAACGACGCATTCGTGCACTTGTGATAAACACCGCCATCATTGGGATCCTGCATCGTCAGCATCCAGCGCAGGTTCCATAAGACTTCATCGAGGATATCCGGAATGCGGTTCGAGTTTTCCGGGATGTCAATTTTTTGATTCTGGTAATAACCAGGATAATCTTCATATGCGGACAGTAGCGTAGCCGTTGCGATTCCGCTATTGACGATGTATTTATTATAATCACCGGCATCCATCCAACCGCGCGGTGTTGAAATCAACGTTCCTTCAGGTCGTTTTACATCCGAGGCAGAAGCGTGTATGAGCACCTGGTCATCCGGATGGCTGAGGGGTCTGGCCCATCTTCCACCATATTTTTCCGGCAACGCGGTTGAAAATCGCTGGAAATAAAATGCTTTCAATGACGCTTTCGTCAACGCATCAAACACATTTTGTTTTATTTGAAACGGATAGGAATGGCCGATGCCGGGAACAACCAGTATGTACTTCCCTTCAGATGAAAGTGCAGTAAAATCGGCGGTCTGCGTTTTACGCGTGGAGAATAAGGATTGAACCGGTTCAGACAGCTTGCCGGCGAAAACCTTCTGACCCTGGTCAGCCGTGGCAATGTAAAAATCAGTGTTGCCACCGCCCATGATAACGGCGATCTTGCTTTCATTCGGATAAAAACCGATCTGGTTCAGGCGGATACTTGCAGAAGGAGTCGGCTGGCCATCCGATCGTACAGACATGAAAACAAACAATAAGACTGTTAACCAACTGATGCTTTTAATTTTCATGATCGCCAATATATTAGTTGATGTTTACTGATTTTACAACGTCGTATCACTCTATTTCAGTTGACCATCCTCATAGTTTCAGAATCCGAAAGGAACGTATCATCACGTCCGTGCGAACTTTCAAAAAATAAATCCCCGGGCTCAGGCCTTCTACGTTGATATGTTGCTGCTCCGCGGAGTATTTCATATCATGTCTTAAAATCATTCTCCCGTGTACGTCAATGAGCTCATACATGATGACATCACAACAGTTCGTAATCAAAAGTTCATCATGGTCGCCCTTCAATGGATTAGGGAATACACCAATGGATTCAGCCGTTTCTCCGATACCGACTACTGGCTCCTCATCTTCAAGTTGCTCACGCCGTTTTTCCAACCGCACAACAATGCTGTCGAGGCTGTCGATTTCGTCAAGGGTAATCGTATATTCGTGATTGAAGACATGGTTGATGTGAGCAGATGTGTTTGTAACACCGTTCGTAATAAAACCACCTGACCATGTGCAAAACCAGCTCCACGCAGCTTCTTCCAGAAACAAACGCTCAGGGTCGGGGATCGGTCCGTTTTCTGAAAGGGCAATGATCTTGCGGCCCTCATATAAGGCAGCCATGTTATCGAATGCGGCAAAACTGCTTCCGTAGGTCCCGTCTGGCAAATAGATATCCGCGCCGATGATATCAACGTACTGATCGCCGGGATACCAGTCGAGCGCCGACGCGTTCGATGTTGAAGTCCAAACCCATATGAGGTTGCTGATGTGATGATGGTTCACAATTCGCTCGAATAACAATTTCCAAAGCCATTTGCATGGCTCCGCTCCTTTTGCGCCCCACCAGAACCACATTCCCTCCGATTCGTGCAGTGGTCGCCACAATACCGGGATATTGGCATCTTCAAGTTTCTGAAGCTGAACAGCAATGGCGTCCATATCCCGTATCAGCAACGAATACTCCTCACTGCCAGGATCATTCATTGCCTTTGAGACATCGAAATTCGTCGCCTCGGTATAAAATCCACGCCACCATTCTTTGCCAGGTTGATCAATGAGATCTTTGGGAGCATTCCAGTGCCACGCAAAGGTAACAATACCTCTCTTTCTGCTCCATTCAATTGCTTTTTCCGTTTCTGTTGAACTCCCACCTCGTTCCACGCGGCTCGGCGAATAATCCATGAGGTCAAAACCGCGGATGACGGGCAGTTTTCCGGAAACAGTTTTTATTTTGTTTAACTCGGTATCGCCCCCGTATTGGCCGGAAAGAACGGATTTTCCATAGAGGGAAGACAACAAATCGTATAAGCTGTCCGCTTGCTCCGAAGCGGAAGGGGTGACAAGATCGGTGCCGATGTTATAGATTGGCGCCGCTTCAGAAGCTTCGATCCTGAAATTATCAATATCGATATATCCCCAATCCTTAAGGATCGCAATGCTGTTCTCGCCACTTTCCAGAAAGACTTTCCCTGCAAGGGTCTCCCTGAAACTTCCAGCCATTGGAAATGAAACCGATCCCATATTCTGACCGTTGACCATAAGGAAATTGAACTTCTCACCATGAGGCGACGCGAATCGAATGTAGACTTTATAAATCCCGCCGCTGGCCCGGATCTTTACAGTGACTTTGTCACCGTCGGAGTCAAAGCCTGTGACATATCCGTTTCCTGAATAGCCACTCAGTTGGGTACTGGTTTGAGTGCCGAGCCTTTCCCCGCTTTCGGCTTCGATGATCTGCCCAAAAAGTGTAACGCCAACAATCGAGAAACAAATCGCAAACAGATATTTCATCGGATTGATTGAAAAAAATTAGCACGAAGGGGTCTGGTCGCCCCTTGGAAGTTTAGAATAAGGTCTGAAAAAAGTAATGGCATACACGGATGCCATTACTTTCAGAATGAGTTATTTAAATCCGATTTTGTCAACATAAATGACCCCCGACCATCCGTGGGCCTGCAACGCAATGCGGTGAAGCGGCGACGCAGGTCCACCGGCTTCTGCCCAGGTCACATCGAATTCGGTCCATTCTCCTTCTTTAATTGTGATCACGGCAGGCGAACCCCATATCTCGTTGAGAACAATGTTTATTTTCTTGCCTTCGGTGCCCGGACCGCCGAACACGGAAACTGAAAACTTGGTATAGCCATCGGTTGTGCTGCTGCCATTTCCGAGCTGCAAGCCATCCCAGCTTCCGTCGAAAGTTTTCTTGATAGCCTTCGTCCCAAACCGCACCTGCTCATTCGTGGCAACGTCGACACTTCCACCCCAACTCCAGTTTTGCCAGTTCTCTTTCAGCTGGTCGTCATAAATCACAAAGGATAATGGTGTAAGGTCCTCGCCGGGAAGAACAAACGTAACGCCGGCGTCCTTCAGATACCCATGGATGGTCTTAAACTTCAGCGCGCCATTGGATGTTCCTTCGGGACTGGTGACAACTATCTGCGTCGCCGATTGGCTGATAAAGCTTGTCACCGCAGTCGCAACATTTGGAAAATGTATCTCCGCCACAAGGTCGAGGTCGGTACCAGTGATCGTCATTTCAGTTCCCGGCTCAGCGGGAACCGGGCTCAGGTTCGTAGCAATTGGCAAAATGATCGTCAGGCTTTGAGATGTCTCCACTTCAACCTGCGATGGCGCCACAAGCGTAAGGGGGCCGGCCTCAACAGTATTCGGGACGGTGACCACGAGCTGATCCTGCGCCTGACTGACGAAGGTGGACACTTCAGTGCCATCTGCAAACCGGATCATCTCCACCAGGTCGAGATTCGTTCCGGTGAGGGTGAGATTTTCCGTGTGTTTTATGGAAGCCGGCTCTAATGCCGAGACGGCGGGTAAAGAGACAACAAGCTCTTCTTCCGTTTCGAACACAAGCGGTTCGGTTCCGCCTGACACAACAACCAGGTATCCGGTCTTTGCTTCCCAGGGCACTTCAACCACAAGCTCGTTCATGCTTTTACTCACAAATTCCGTCACTTCAATTCCTTCGGCAAAGGTGATCGATTCGACCCAGTTGAGGAATTCGCCCGCGATTGTGATGTTTGATCCGGGGCGGGCTTCAGCTGTCACGGATTCAATCAACACGGGAACCTCAAAACTCAGAACCGTTTTTGTCGTGATATCGCCAGCGGGCGTTTTCAAAACTACGGGGCCAGCTTCTGCAGTCAAAGGAACCGTGATCCTGATCAATTCGTCGGTCTGTTCCAGAAAAGACGATTGGGGAACGGAGGCGCTGGTCATTTCAATGGATGTGACCTTGTTTAGATTTTCACCGATAAACACGATCTCTTCACCGTGTTGAACACCCGCGGGCCCAAAGCTTAACAGTGTAACCTGACCGTTGTTTTCTTTTTCATCATCGCATGATCCCAGGAGAGCCGCGGACACTACCAGGCATAACCGGAAAAGCATCTTGAGATTATAATTATTTTTCATACGTAGCTGGTTCGGGTTTTAGTTAATCATTTATGTTGGGCACCACGCGCATGTTGTCCAATGCAAAATCACCAGTAACTGCGTTGGGACCGCTGAAATGGATCGAAACGCCATAGCCGTTAGGGTCGTATTCCAACTGACTGTTTGCCACCAGCACATCTTTCCACGGAATCGTGACAGTTTGCCATTCACCATTTGTATTAATGTTCGGTTGCCAGATGTACTTGGCATTGTGCCTTCCGGGCTCGATTGTCGGTCCGATGTACATATGGATGTATGCGCCCGTGAGTGATTTTAAAGTATTGATCTCGAACTTAAGACTGTACTTGTCCGCATTCGCAACCGTAGCTGCTTCGGCCGGTATATTCTTCAACTCAAGCGCAACATCACTGTTGGAGGGCCCTACATACAGTTCAAACCAACCCCACGCGGACAAATCCCTTTTCATGCGTATAAACTTTCCGTTGATGGGCTCAATGTCGTCATCCGATGAAACAATGTAGGCCGGACCATGCCAAAGACCATTGGTGGTTCCGTCGAAGCTTGCAACGATGTTGCGGTTATCGCGGAACCAAAACTCCGATTCCGTCACGCCAAAATTACTGGAGATCGTGATCGGCCCGGGTTGTGCGCCTGCAGGTACTTTTACCTCCATCACATTGTCTGACACCGACACCAGTTCCCCTTCTGCCCCCCCGGTAAAAGTTACCGTAAGCGGTTCATAAAAGTAGTCTCCATAGATCAGTGCCACGTCATCGGTATTGACATATTCACTTTTCATGTAGTCAATCACCGGCTCGCTGATATCGACTGAAAAATCGTAAAGCAGTTCCTTGCCATTCCCGAAGATCAGTTTTGCCTTGTTGGTGATCACGGTTGGTATTTGTGCAGGAACCCGGGTGATAATCGTGTTATTCGTGATGAACGATGGATTCAGGGTTGCCCGCTGGTCATTGAACCAGAGTTGACGGACATCACCCAGGTTCTCGCCCATGATGGCGATCATCTGCCCCTGGCCTGCGGCCACCAACAGGGAGTCGGCGGATGCCGGGTTCGTTATGCGAACGTACCTGATCATTGGATTGCCCCCATTGGGAGCATCATCGTCCGAACAGCTTACAATGATTCCTGTCATGCCAAAAGCGATGAAAAGGAGTATCGAATATTTATAGATTGATCTCATGATTTTCACTTTAATCGTTGAAGTCATACGGAACAGGTTCCTCTGTTAAACTTGGCGCCTGGCTCACTTCCGATGCCGGCAATGGAAGGAGGAAGTTACCCGGATTAGCGGTTGCATTCCGGTCGGCAAACCACGATGTCTTGGTAAATGTCCATGCTGTAGGATCAGGCCATTGGTTAGGCTGTGCAACGAACAGGCCGCGATCCTGGGCGTTGATGATCCCATAAGCCTTTACAGGATCATAATAATGCAACCTGACAAGATCGTACCACACGGTGCTCTCCATGGCAAATTCTTTTGCACGTTCCACGAAGATGTCATCCCATGTGATGCTGGTAAAGGGAGGAAGTATCTGGTTTGGATTTTCTTTGCTTCTTCCGGCGCGGGCACGGATGGCATTGAAATACTCCAGCGCTTTTGCGTCGGCCGTCGAACCATTGTCGCCGAGGACCGCTTCCGCATAGATCAGGTACATCTCCGCCAGCCGCAGCATATAGGTGTTATTCGGATAGCGTTGCGTCGCCGCCTCGTTACCAACATCCTTCGCTTTGCCCACGACATATTTCTTAATGCTAACCATGCTGTTGTCCGCCGCCGCTGCCGGCGCGGGGAACACGAGTTCCTGTTCGCTTTCATTTCCCGACGCATCTCTTACCGTTTGTGTTATCTCGGGATAGTGAAAACCGGGAAGCATATAGGTCGCCCGTAGGCGCTCATCGAGGGTAAATCCAGGAGTGGCGCCGTCATTTACAATCAAACCGTCATACAGGCTCAGCATCCACCACGTGGCCGAGATATCGCCTCCCCATCCGTCGCCATTGGCGATATCGTTGCTGTATGTGATCTGCGAAACCATTGTATTCGCATAAGTGTAATCGGTTGTAAACACCCACTGCAATTCAAACAACGACTCTTCATTGTTGTCGTAAGGAAACAGGAACAGGTCTTCATAATATCTCAAAAGAGTTCTTCCGCTCATGGTGATGACCCGGTCCGCGTAATCTCTTGCCTTGTTAAGGTGCTCCTGGTTTCTGGAACCGCCGCTTTCAACTCCAACACCCGCACGCGTTAAATACGTCCGCGCCAACATGCCCTCCGCGGCCCATTTGTCAATCCGGCCCGCTTCGACAGGCTCATCGGTCAGATTCGCCGCGGCGAACTCATAATCCCGCGTAATAAATTCCCACACACTTTCAATCGTGTTGCGCTTCAGTTGAGGATCGTTGAGATGTTCCAGGTTATTTTCAATAATGGGTACCGGACCATAGTTCATCACCAGGTGGGTATACGCCGTGGCGCGCATGAAACGTGCTTCAGCGATCGCATGATTCTTGATGGCCTCGGATACGTCACTGCCGGCATAGCGGTTTATGTTTTGAATGGCCATATTCGCCTGTCCGACGATGACATAGAAAGCTCGATAAGCTTCAGCATTGTCGGTGGAGACTGACGTCGTATTGAACAGTACATGATCACGGTCACCCCACGCCCTGAAAGTCGATCCGCCCCGGAAATCACCCAATTTGAAGTTCGCCTTGTCAATATAGTCTTTCCATACAGCGCTGTACAGGCCGGCCGTTGAGGCGAGCACCTGGTCATTGGTCTGATAAAAATTCGCATCCACCAGCGTATCCTTGGGCGGGCGGTTCAGGAAATCGTCCGAGCAGCCTGCGAGTATCCCGAAGGCTATCAGTAATCCTATGATGTTTTTATTTTTCATCTTGTTTTCTCTTTAAAAAATTAAAACTCGATCCCAACGTTGAAGGAGTAAACCGGTGTCGCCGGATAACGGCCATAGTCAACACCCACTGCGGCATTCGCCGTGCTCGCGTTAGGTCCTACATAGGATCCGACCTCAGGATCGTAACCCGAATAACCTGTGATCGTCCATACGTTTTGCGCACTAACCCCTACCCTTGCCGATCTCACGATCTTTTGGAAACCGAGCAATGACCCGGGCAAATGGTAGGTTAGTGAAACGTTCTTCACACGTACGTACGAGCCGTCTTCAACAAACTTGTCGGTGTGGCGGTCGAAATTGTTGTTCTTGTTTCCGCCAGACATTCTGGCCACATTGGTCTCTGGATTTAAAAGGTAGGGGTTGAGCGGATCATCGTCATTGATCTTGGCGTAGTTGAACGCGCCCAAAAACATGTTGCGTCCAAGGTTGATGTTATTGGGATTGCTGTTCTCATTGCGGATATAGTTGTAAACATCGTTTCCGTAACTCACCGTAACGAAAACGCTCAATTCAAATCCCTTGTACGAAACATTGTTGGTCAAACCTCCATACCATTTTGGCCACGGATTACCGATGAAGGTTTGGTCAGCGCCGGTAATGATCCCATCCCCGTTGATATCTTTGTATTTGATATCCCCTATCCATATGCTGTTCTCCTCAATCAGATATTCATCGCCATTATTATCCGCCGGAAGCGCGCTGCTCTCGAGTTCCGAGATGCTCTGAAATACTCCTTCTTCAACGTATCCGTAAAACAACCAAGGCGCCTCGCCCACAACCGACCGTTGTGTCCAGTTTTTCATCCACCAGTTAATTTTGTCAATCTGGCTTGACGAAGAAGTCAGGCTTTTGATTCTGGTTTTAAAGGTCGATATGTTGAAACTTGATTCCCACTTCAGGCCTCCGGTGTTGAGGTTCACGGTGTTGATCATGAAGTCCCACCCTTTGTTTTCCAACGATCCAACGTTAACGGTAGGCGGCGCAACACCACCATTTCCGGCAGTACCCATATACCACGGCAGCGAACTTCCGAGGATCAGGTTGTCTGTGTTTTTAATGTAGTAGTCAGCCTCCAGCTGGATCTTGTTGTCAAACAGACCAAGGTTGAATCCGAAGTTGTCGGTTTTGGTTTCCTCCCACTGAAAGTCCGGATTGGGATATCGGCTCGGCAGGAAACTCGTTCCCCACTCCGAGGGACCGCCCCTGAGCGTCCCGTAAATAGCGCCGCCACCCCCCTGAAAACCGGTGAGACCTGTTTCGACACGCAGCCTTAAATCACTGACGAAGGACGCGTTGAAAAAGGCCTCCTCCGACACCCTCCACGCCGCTGATATTGAAGGGAAGTAGCCCCATTTGTTTTCGGGACCGAAATTGATGGAACCATCTGCGCGGAAAGCTGCGGTCACGATATAGCGATCCTGAAAATTATAATTGACCCGTCCCAGATATGACTCCATCGCCCAGTCACCCTGACCACCGCCGGTGTCATCCAGACTTTCATCTCCCGCCTCGATGTCCAGCACTTCGTTGGTTGAGAATCCGCGTCTCTCGGCAAAAAGATTCTTCCATGTGGATTCCTGAGCCTCGTGGGTCGCCGTTACATTCAGACGATGTTTGCCGATCGTTTTTGTGTACTGCAGCGTTTGCTCCCATCCCCAATACGTGTTGAGATTATGCCAGTTGTTCAGCGTAGCAACCGTGTTTTCCTGGTACCCAAACTTGTAAGTCGGCAGATAGTAGGTCGAGTTTGAAAAACCAACATCGGTAGAAAATTTTGTGCGAAACTCGAGCCCATCCATGATCCGGACCGTCCCATACAATCCGCCCAACATTCGTCTTGTGGTCAATTCGTTGGTGGTAAGTCTGGCAAGCCCGATTGGATTGGGCGGCGAAAACTGTTCGGCGCCGCTGTTGGAAATATTTCCTCCACCGTATGTACCATCAAGGTTTTTGACAGGAATATGCGGAGCAAGCTGAATAGTGTTTACAATAATGTTTGATTGCGTAGTTGACCTTTTGTCATGGGTTTGAGAAAAGTTGAAGTTACCACCTAGCGACAGCCACTTTCTGGTTTTATTATCGAGATTCAACCTGACGGATGTCCTTTCAAAATTGGATCCCAGCGCAATACCCTCCTGGTTGGTGCGTTCACCCGACAAATAAAAAGTAGTTTTTTCGCCACCGCCGCTTGCACTGATCTGATGCTTTTGCATGGCTGAATTTCTGAATAATTCTTCCTGCCAGTCTGTTCCTTCACCGAGGATGGAAGGATCCAAAAAATCCTCGCGCACCTGTCCGCCTGCAATAGCCTTATACTCATTTTCCATCTGGGCATATTGCCTGAGGTTCATGATTTCAAGTTTCTTTGGCTCGGTTTGGAGACTATATAAATAATCATAATTGATCTTTACATCGCCTGATTTACCGCGTTTCGTGGTAATGATCACCACTCCATTTGTTCCTCTTGATCCATAGATCGCTGTGGCGGATGGTCCCTTAAGGACTTCCGTGCTTTCTATATCGGCTGGATTAAGCGATGCCGTGGGATTGGACCCTGAAGGTGAAATCGCCCCCTGGATTTGAACTCCATCGATCACATACAACGGTTCATTACTTCCGGAAATCGAATTAATACCGCGGATATTGACAGAAATACCTCCGCCAGGTGCACCGGTATTGGTGGTAACATAAACACCAGCCGCCCTTCCCTGGATCGCCTGTTCGAACGTCGTGTTCACAGTCCGCCCGATATCCTTCGATGAAATGGTGGTTTGCGCTGCCGTGATGTCTCCCTTACGCATTTCTCCATATCCGACGACGACGACTTCCTGCAGACTTTTGATATCTTCCTGCAATTCAATCTTCAATGTTGTTTGTCCCCCAACCACAACTTCCTGCGAAGTATAGCCAATGAAGGAGAAGACCAGCACATCCTGCGCTGTTGCGTCCAGGGAAAAATTCCCATCCGCATCGGTGGAGGTACCTGAAGTAGTACCTTTCTTGACTACGTTAACACCTGGCATTCCCGTCCCGGTTTGGTCGGTCACCTGTCCACGCACGACCTGCGATTGCGCCGATGCAAACAGAGCCGCGAAAACAAGGATCAGGACTGAAGCAAGTGTGATTAAGCTTGAGTACAGTTTTTTCATAATCACGTTTTTATTTGGGTAATTGGTTGAAGAAATTCATTCAAGCAGGCAAAGGCCGCTTCAAAATCCGCGATGTTCGTTTGGTAAATCGGGGGCGCTTTTATGGGGAAACATGTTTCCTGCGGGCCAACCAGGGAAAGCATCAACATTGCCACAGCCATTTTTCGCATCAGGTATTTTGGTTTGTTAAAAGCCCGAAAAAATCTCGTAATCGGTTGCATAAAGGTAAATCTCGCGCCACCAGGGCCAGGTGCTGAAATGTTCAAGAGTGCTGGCGAAGGCGTTAATGGAGGGGATAAAATGTTTCAAATCACGGACGCATTTGTTAACAACGCCAAAAAACAACATGCGTCGGCCTGTTTACGCTGAGGAATTTTGAAAGGTGGGAGCCCTGAAATCGGTTGCAATAACAGCTGGTTCAAATACCAGGATCAATGGCCGCGGTACGGATGTCAGGCCAATTGAATAAAAGATGTTACCCTAAGCGAGAACAAAATTCATTAAAACGATGATGGCTGTGGTGATAATAATGTAAAGGGCGATTTCGAACGCCAGCATTATTCTTTTAGCCCTCCGATACTTTTCTGTAGACATGCAAATGAATTTCAAGGCAATACTACAATGCCTCAATTGCAAAAAGGGTATTGAAATCGTTCGGATATGGCTATAGAATGTTATATAAACCCGGCGCCGATTTTCAATGACTAAACACACGATCCACACAAACAAGATGCAGTATGCAACGATGAGGATACGGTACAACAACCGCGAGTGTGTTTCAAAACACATCGCAAAGAGATTTGAGGGAATCTTACGCCGCAGGGGCGCCAGACACCTACGAAAGACTCAATTTTTTACCAGCGGCGTATGCGGAGGGAAGAACATTGAACTCGTCCTTGAAATATTTCGTAAAGTATTTCGGGTTATTGAACCCGACCTGGTAGGCAACTTCCGCAATTGTAAGCTGGCTCTTCTCCAGCAGCTGGGCGGCACGCTGCAGCCGGATTGTGCGGATAAACTCGATCGGGGATTTACCGGTCAGCGATAAGAGTTTTTTGTAAAGATGAACGCGGCTCATACCCATTTCCCGGCTGAGTTCCTCTACGGAAAATTCCGCATCCCCGATATGCTGTTCAACAATCCTGATTGCATTATGGATCAACTTTTCATCCAACGAGGTGATCTGGATGTCGCTGGCCTTAACATCCAGGTGCTTTTGAAACACCTTCTGGAACGCCTCACGCTGTGCGATAAGGTTTCGCATCCGCGACATGAGTATTTCAAAATTAAATGGCTTGGTGATGTAGTCACTGGCGCCAATGTCAAAACCTTCAAGTTTTTGCTCTTCGGCCGTCCGCGCCGTCAGCAGGATGACAGGAATATGACACGTATGCTGATCATTCCTTATTTTTTTACAAAATTCAAGTCCATTCATCTCAGGCATCATCACATCACTTACGATCAGGTCGGGCATTGAGCTTATGGCCTTTTGAAACCCTTCCTTCCCGTTACCGGCCTCGATGATCGCGTACTGAGCCTTGAGATTGTCCTTCAGGTAAAAGCGGAAATCTTCATTATCCTCGATCAACAGCACCAATGGTTTGCGGGGATCGGAAGACTCAGTTCCGTTCAGCGCTTCCAATACAGGGATGTCAAACACATTTTCTTCGTTAGGCTGAAGCGCTCGGGGATGAAGGACCTCAGGTACAGGCATGAGCACGGTAAAACAGCTGCCCTTGCCTGGCTCGCTATCGACCGTGATCAATCCACCATGGATCTTCACAAACTCCTTCGTGATGGATAGCCCAATTCCGCTACCCTGGTTCACCATGCTGGAAGGCACTGCATGTTGAAAGAACCGTTCGAATATTCTGTCCTGTTTGTCAGCGGGAATCCCGATGCCGGTATCGGTGACTTTTATTTCGAGAAGGGAAGATCCGTCTTCCTTTTTCACGTCGATCTCAACTTTCACGCTGCCGTTTTCGGGCGTGAATTTGAAAGCATTTGAAAGCAGGTTAAACAGGATCTTTTCAATCTTGTCCTGGTCGAATAATGTATCCAGTCCCTCAACGGTTGAACTGAACGAAAATTTGATATTCTTCTTTTCGGAAAGATCTGAAAAGGAATAAACAAGCTCACGGATGAATCTTATGATATCCCCTTCAGACGGATTGAACTTTATTTCCTGCACTTCCATTTTACGGAAGTCGAGAAGCTGGTTAACCAGGTTCAGCAACCTTCGCGCATTGCGATAAATCAGCAGAAACTGACTTCTCTGTTCCTCATCCCTGGCATGTTTCAGGATCCTTTCCAACGGTGTGAGGATGAGTGTGAGCGGGGTCCGGAATTCATGACTAACGTTGGTGAAGAACTTGATCTTCATCATATCCAGCTCATGCATTCTGTGAGCTTCCTGCCGCTCCTGCTGGATCCTGAAATTCATACGTTCCTTCGTCAGGATCAGCCAGCGCGCGAGCAACAGGGCACCAATAATGAAAACGGCGTACAGACCGAACGCAATTTTCGTTTTCCAGAATGGAGGCAAGATCGTGATCGATACAACGGTCGGGGTATCATTCCATAAGCCATCGTTGTTCGAGGCCTTTACCTTAAATACATAATCACCGGGATCCAGGTTGGTGAAGGTAACCTTGCGCTGCTTTGCATCCGTAGTCAGCCAGGCCGTATTGAACCCCTCCATCATGTATTGGAATTGACTTTTTTCCGGATGAAAGAAGTTCAGCGCCGCAAACTCGATTGAGAAAACGTTGTCAGCATGATCCAGGGTAATTTTATCGACGCCGGTGACTGAACGGCTTAAAGTTGCGTCGGGGCTGGTCATGTCTCCAATACGCACTGATTTATTGAAGATCTGAAAATCCGTTAAAATTACTTTTGGCTTCGTCGTGTTGATGTGAATGTCCTTCGGGTTGAAAATATTGAAACCATTCGCTCCTCCGAAAACAAGTTCCCCCGTAGAGCATTTCAGTACCGCGTTCTCGTTAAATGCTTTGCCCTGCAACCCGTCGGCTTCATCATAATTCTTGAATGAAAACGTATAACCGTCTTCCGAATCCGCCACAACTGCCATCTTTGAGATCCCATTTGGCGTCGCCATCCAGATATTGTGAAGGTCATCCTCCACGAGCGTCAAAACGGAATTGTGGGGAAGGCCGTCCTTCTCCTGAAATGCCCGGAATGTCTTGGTATTCTTGTCGAAAAGATTCAAACCACCGTGGGTTCCGATCCAGATCAACCCGCGGCTGTCCTCGATGATGCTCAGCGTGCTGTTATTGCTGATGGTTTGCGGATTGTTGATATCGTTTAAATAATGAACGAACCTTCCCGATTGTTTTTCAAGCACATCAATACCGTACCCGGTTCCGATCCACATATTGCCATCGCTGTCTTCCCGAAGCACCGGCACATAGGTCGTGTGGATCGAATTGAAATCTCCCTTGCGATAGTGAAAAAACTCTCCTTTTGCGCGGTCATAAACATCCACGCCGCCGCGCAATGTCCCGATCCAGATATTGTGTTTTGAATCCTCGAGGATCTCCCAGACACTATCGTCGCCGATGCTTTTCGGATCGGCAGGATCGTGTTTGTAATGGGCGAAAGTTTTTCCATCGAATGTGTTGAGCCCGCCATAATAAGTTCCGATCCAAAGCACATTCTTGTGATCCAGATACAGGCTGACGATCACGTTGTTGCTGATGGAATTGACTTTGCGGGGATCGTGAAGGTATTGGGTAAATTTTTTATTTCGTCTGTCAAAATACAAAAGGCCGCCGCCATTGGTACCGATCCAGATGTTTCCTTTATCGTCTTCCGCAAAAGCGTTGATATCATTGAAGGGCAGACTTGAAGGATTTCCCCTGTGGTTGCGAACTACGGGAAACCGGAAAATATTTTCATGATAGTAAGAAACTCCATTTTTATAGGTTCCGATCCAGATGATCCCGTCGTCGTCTTTATAAAGCGTGTTGATGCTGTTCTGGCTCAGGCTCTTCTCATCCTCCTCGTTGTGGAGAATCTGCTGGACCCTGAAATCATTTTTCTTATCAACAAAGTTCAGCCCGCCGTGGTCCGTGCCGATCCAGATGATGCCGTCATTGTCCTGGACAATATCCCGTACGATATTGGAATTCAATTTGATCCGTGTCCCGGTATTGATGCTCTCAAGTTGTTGTGAAGTCTTGTTGAAATAAAAGCAGCCATGGTTGCTGTTGCTGAAGATCCAGAGATCGCCGTCGGAATCGGCAGTAAGATTATATTCCATCACCTCGCCGCGGAACTTCTCTTTAAGATCCTCATTCCTGTAAGTGATCTTCAAAGATGCCGGATCCAGTTTTTCGAAGATCCCGTTCTTGTGAATCACCCAGAGATTTCCCAGCAAGTCTTCTTCGATGGCCGACATTTCATTCGTTGCAAGCGAATTCACATCGCCTGCCGTGGAAATCAGTCGGGTGCTTGTTTTGGAGACAGGATCATACCGGAACAGACCCTGATTGTAATGGATAAACCAGTATTTTCCCTTCGAATCTTTCTTTACATAGGTGATCAGTCCATCCGCGATCGACAGCTTTCGCAAAACAGCATTGGTATTCCGGTGAAAAGTTTCGGAATCGGGATTGTATACGCTGTTTCCTGAATGAGAATAGATCCACATTTGATCGTCGGGCCCCTCGAAAAGCCTGTAAATGTCATTGACAATGACGGATGTAGTATCACCCGGTATGTTCCGGAACACTTTTAAGGAATAACCATCAAAACGATTCAAACCCGCTAATGTCGCAAACCAGACAAACCCCTGACGGTCTTTCAGGAAATCATTGATCATATTGTGAGAAAGGCCGTCATTCACGTCGAGCCGTGAAAACTGATATTGTTTTGTTTGGCCACCACACAACAAACAAATGCAAAAGAGCATCCCGAATAAGAAAATGTACTTATGCCTCATTCTTGTTAAAACAAACAGCTGGTTGACCAATGAATTTAATAAACTATTTCCCAAAAACGAATATCATTTAGGATTTGGATCAGGAAAGATAATGTGATCGCGCTAAATTAAACGTTGCATGTAAGTAATTCGTCATGCTTGATTACTGAACCAACTGCAGGAACGAACCTGAGTCGGCAAAACTAACGTAATATGATGCGAAGAAAATGGTATGAGGCTCAACCGGCAATTCAATCTTAACGTCAATGTCCGCCAACGTCAATTTGGTCAGGGGAACCATCATAGGTTGCTCCGGTCAGAATATAACAGGTGAATCAAATTGCAAGGATGGTCCCAAATAAAAAGATTCTTTCAAATTGTTGAACTGGCGCAAGGCATATAAGGTCTAAAAGAATTAAACCGGTCGAATCTCGATTTCGTAACACAAATTTATTCCGAGTCAACGGGATTTAGAATGACTTCCTTGTCTCCTGAATGAGGCTGATCGTTTGTGAAATTGTTTGCTTCAGTTTTTTCCAGTCCCTCTTTTCAAGGATCTCTTTTGAGAACAGGTTCGACCCCATCCCCACACACATAACCCCTGCCTTAAACCATGCCTGGATGTTTTCCTTCGTTGGCTCGACGCCGCCCGTCACCATCAGCTGAAGGCCGGGAATGACTGGCAGGATCGACGAGATAAAACCCGGACCCAGCACAGACCCCGGAAAAACTTTTATCACTTCAGCGCCATGTTGTCTGGCCGTTGCAATTTCCGTCAGCGTGGCGCATCCGGGTATCCAGAGTTTATCATGCTTGTGGCAAACCGGGGCCATCTCCGGATTAAGGATCGGTGAAATAATGTAATCGGCGCCGGCGTCGATAAATTTTTTCGTAGTGGCTGCATCCATGATGGTTCCAATACCGAGCATCAGGTCCGGAAAATTTGAACGTTGGGTATCAAGGAAATTAAAGACATCAAGTGAGTTCGACCGGCGGTTCGTGAATTCAAAGGTCCGGATCCCCGCATCATATGCCGTCTTCACAACCTGAAGGGCATCTTCGGCGTTGTCGTGCGTAAAAAGAGGAACGATCCCTGTACGCCTCATCTCCTGCATGATCTGTTGCTTGCTGAATCCCATATAACGTTACCTTAAAAGTTTACCTACATTATCTCCCGCCACCAGACTATTGATCTCTTCAACCGATGCGATGTTGACATCACCTTCCACCGAATGTTTCCAGGCACCGGCCGCCACCGCGAATTCCAGTGCTTCGTGATCGCTCTTCCCGGCTAAGATGCCGAATATCAAACCAGCCATGAATGCATCACCGGCTCCGATTCGATCAACAATATGCGTGAGATCGTATTCCTTGGCCCTGACCATCGTTTTGCCATTCCACATCACGGCCGATATCCTGTTGTGTGATGAACTGACTGATACGCGTTCAGTAGATGCAATCTTGCGAACGGCCGGGTATCGTTTCATCAATTGGCGACAGGCCTCTTCATAATTGTTGACTGTGATCCCGCAACAATTTTCAATATCAGTCTCCCCGGCAATGATCACATCGGTCATCTCGATCAGGGCCGGCATCACTTCCAACGCGGTTTTTCCATAACGCCAAAGATTTCTCCGGTAATTGATATCGCCGGATACCTTTACGCCCAGTTTTCGGGCAGCCTGCACTGCGGCCAAACAAGCGTCGGCAGCGGCCTGTGAAATTGCAGGGGTGATACCGGTATAGTGAAACCAGCTGGCATCCCGAAGGATGGATTCCCAGTCAAAGTCATCGCCCTTAATGTTGGCAAATGCCGAGTCAAAACGGTCATAAACGATACGTGACGAGCGTTGCATCGCACCATTCTCCAGGAAATAGAGGCCCATCCGCTCGTCTCCATATCTTATATGCTGGGTATCTACGCCAAATTGTTGCAACGCCTGAGCCGCCGCGCGGCCGATATCGTTTTCAGGGAACCGCGTGACATGTGCGCATGAAAGACCGAAATGCGCCAGGGACACGGAGACATTCGCTTCGGCACCGGCATAATTCACAACAAATGAATGTGTTTGCGCAAACCTGGCGTGCCCCACGGTCGACAGCCGAAGCATGACCTCTCCAAAAGTAACGACTTTTTTATCTGAAAGCGGATGGCTTACACTCATTGTTGAAATTCGGGGTCTGGATTGATCAGCATGTTTTTTACATTCGGGAACGACAATTTCGTTGAAATATAGGAAGTACTTTAGGTATCGACAATTCGGCCAAATAAATTAACAAACAATCATACGTTTAAAATATTTTTGCCGAAACTGTCAGGAAAATTCAAGATGAATCCGTCCCAATTCTATGGCTTTAAGTGTCCAATGAAGTAATTTTGTTTTCAAATTCTGAAATCGGTATCATGAACAGGTATGTGAAGATCCATCCGGATGACAATGTTCTTGTCGCTCTGACTGACTTATCGGCCGGAGAACAAATAAGCTATAATGGATCGTCGCTGGTCCTGCGGGAGCACGTTCAGGCCAAACACAAATTTGTGCTAAAAGACATTCCCCCCGACGGGCCAATCATCATGTACGGAGTTCTCGTTGGCAAGGCTGTCTCACCCATTCAGGCGGGTGCAACCATCAACACGGCAAATGTAAAACACGAATCGTCCGCGTTCTCGTCAAAGAAAGCCTCATTTCAATGGAAGGCGCCAGACGTGTCTGAATGGAAAAATAAAACGTTCATGGGTTTTCACCGGGAAGATGGCCAGATTGGGACCGCCAACTATTGGTTGGTCATCCCGCTGGTATTTTGTGAAAACAGGAACGTCAACATGATCCGGAAGGCATTCGAGGAGGAACTCGGATTTTCCAAAGCCGATCCTTACAAGCACTATGTGCATCAACTTGCCGAGCTTTACAAAGCCGGAAAGACCGAAGATATCAGCGCGTTGCCGTTCCAGGCAGGCATCAGCTCCATCATTAACGAACCGCTCTTTAAAAATATTGATGGCATCAGATTCCTCACACACGAAGGGGGGTGTGGGGGAACACGCCAGGATTCCGATGCGCTTTGTGCCCTGCTCGCAGGTTACATTCACAATCCGAACGTCGCGGGAGCCACAGTCCTGAGCTTAGGCTGCCAGCATGCCCAGGCCGATATACTGAATGAAAAATTGAGAGCCCTGGATCCCGGCTTGAAAAAACCGCTCATCATTCTCGAGCAGCAAAAAGAAGGCACGGAACCACAACTTCTGGCCAAGGCGATACAGCAAACTTTCCTCGCACTCGTTGAAGCAAATAAACTTGAAAGAAAACCGGCTCCCTTAACAAAACTTGTCGTTGGCCTCGAATGCGGAGGTTCGGACGGTTTTTCGGGTATCAGCGCAAATCCAGCCATCGGCCATACATCCGACCTGATTGCCGCGCTCGGCGGGAGTTCAATCCTTTCAGAATTTCCGGAACTATGCGGCGTAGAACAAGAGCTGATCAACCGTTGCGTCGACAGCAAGGTTGCCGATCGTTTTGTCCAACTGATGCGCGCATATGCCAGGTCCGCGGAAGCGGTCGGATCGGGTTTCGATATGAACCCGTCACCCGGGAATATCAAGGATGGGTTGATCACCGACGCCATGAAATCTGCGGGCGCTGCAAAGAAGGGCGGCACTTCGCCCGTGGCTGATGTCCTTGATTACACCGAGTACGTTCGCAGGCCGGGGTTGAATCTTTTATGTACACCGGGAAATGACGTGGAGAGCACAACGGCGATGGCCGGCTCTGGTGCCAATATTATTTTATTTACGACAGGCCTTGGAACTCCAACCGGAAATCCGGTGACTCCCGTAATTAAGATTTCCTCAAATACCAAGCTGGCACAACGGATGCCCGACATTATCGATATTGACTCGGGTGCTGTCATTTCCGGAGAGAAAAGCATCGAACAAATGGGTCAGGAGATACTGGAGCTGGTCATTGACGTCGCCAGCGGAAAAAAGAAAACAAAAGCAATGATCCTTCAGCAGGAGGATTTTATTCCCTGGAAAAGAGGCGTTTCCCTTTAATATAAACCAACCGTCGACAACACAGGCGCTGCCTTGGAATCCTCGATGTTTATCCTCACCCTTTTAAACGTGAGCGGAAGGATCTGAATGATCCTCTTATAACCGATCGTGGTGCCTTCGCCAATCTTGCGCCATGTACCATCCTCACCCTGTGCTTCCAAAGAAAATTTTCTTACACGCTGGCCCAAACGGATTTGCTCCTGCAAAACGACAAAGCTGACCTTCACGTTTTTTTTCAAATCGATTTCCAGGCTGGCTGTTTGTACATCATCGTCCGTACACCAGTAAGTATTGATGTCGCCATCCAACAGGTTTTTTTCGCTAAACTGATTTGCGTCGCCACGGACAGAAGTAGCTTTGACGGATGCATCGGTAGCAAGATTCCTGGCGAATACGGAGTCGAGGATCCGGCGAAAGCCCCGCAGCGATTCAATATCCTTTTCGTGGATCAATCCGCGTTTATCCGGCGGAACGTTTAGCAGCAAAGTTGAACCTCGCCCAACGGATGTTAAATAGATCGAAAACAATTGTTCGGGGGTTTTGACGAGTGAATCTTCTTCAGCATGATAGAACCAACCTGGCCGGATCGAAACATCAACCTCGGCAGGAATCCAGCGTGTTCCTTTTTCATGTCCGTTTTCCAGCAGTGAGTTAATACCGCCTTGCCCTGCGTAAAGCGTGTCAGGTGAAATCGTGTTCCAGTTCGTCTCTCCGGCAATGCCTCGTTCATTTCCAACCCACCTTACACCCGGACCGGCATCGCTAAAAAAGATGACTTCCGGTTCGAGCGCTCTCACCATATCCAAAGTCTCCGGCCATTCGTAATACGTTTTGCCCTGGATCGTTCGCCTTTCATTGGCACCACCATAATAACCAGTGCCCCCATTCGCGCCATCGAACCACATTTCGAACACGGGTCCATAGGTTGCAAAAATTTCCTTGAGCTGATCGCGGTAATATTGTAAATACTCCGGCTTGCCGTACGCTGCATGGTTGCGATCCCATGGGGAAAGGTATACCCCGAACTTTAAACCGTGACGTTTACAGGCGTCGGATACTTCTTTCACAATATCACCTTCCCCCTTCTTATAAGGACTGTTCTTAACCGAATGATAGGTGTACTTGCTCGGCCAAAGACAGAAACCATCGTGATGTTTACAGGTCAGGATAGCGCCCTTAAATCCCGCCTCCTTGAAGGTCCTGATCCATTGGTCCGCGTCCAGCTGGGTTGGAGCAAAGATAGAAGGACTCTCGGCGCCCGTCCCCCACTCCATTCCGGTAAAGGTATTCGTTGTAAAGTGAATGAACGCATTCATCTCCATTTCGTGCCATTTCATCTGGGCATCTGATGGTGTTGGTCCGACAGCTTCAGGAGGCGAAACCTTCTTGTCACATGAAATGCAAAAGAAGAACAGCAAAAATGGAACGGCATATTTCATGGCGCCAAAATACACAAAAAGCTGAAAGCGAAAACCTGAAGGTTAATTTGATGCAAACGGTCGAAGCTGTGGAAAGGTACGTGTACAAGGGAATGCAATGCAAGGTAAGGCGTCTCCAACCTTCAAACAACTTTAGACTTTAAACTTCAGACTTCAAACAACTTCAAACTTTAGACTTCAAACAATGCCTGCAATAAAACCCGAACATCAGATCCGCCACCCGTTCAGCGCAGAACAGGTTAAGAAATGTTCCATGCTACTAAGCGGTAGTTAGGAACTGGTCGCGATAATTAATTGGATAATTGAACCACGCCAACCCATTATCCTGCTATTTTTACGGCTGCTTTAGCTTACGGAATAAAACATTAAAGATGCAACAGATTTATTTAAGCGATTCAGGGCCGAAAGTGTCGCCTGCAGTGTATGGCTTTTACCGATGGGACGATGTCAACGAGGCGCCGGGGACCATGGAACGGATCATCGATCTTTGCCTGGAGCTTGGTATCAATACGTTCGATCATGGCGATAGCTATGGCGGCTACCGATGCGAAGAACAGTTCGGAAACATCATCAGCAATAAATCCTTCAAACGCGAACAGGTTGTGCTGTTCACCAAATGCGGGTTAAAAGTGCCGAACCCCAAAGACCCGCTCACACGCGTGAAACATGTCGACACATCCGCCAGGCACATCCTGAAAAGCGTGGAGAATTCCCTTCAAAGATTAAGGACCGACTATATTGATATTTTCCTGCTCGACCACCTGGACCCAATTTCGAACCTGGAAGAAACTGCCATCGCAATTGAACAATTGAGAAAATCCGGAAAGATCAACAACATCGGGGTCGCTAACTTTTCAGTTTTTCAACATCAGTTACTGGCATCGTACCTTCGCGTCCCGATCGTCACGCATCACCTCGAACTGAACCTGCTTAATACCTCGGCCCTTGATAATGGACAACTTGACTATATCAAACAACGCTACATGCGCCCGCTGGTTTCCGCGCCGGTCGCCGGTGGTAGAATTGCCAATGGAACTGACGGCCAGGCCGAACGTGTAAGAAAAAAATTGGGTGAGATCGCCCCGAAATACCGCGTAGACATCGAATCAATTGCAGTGGCATGGCTTATTAAACTCGGCGCGTTGCCATTGATCGGCACCAAAGACGAACAACGTATACGCAACATCGTCAAAGCATTCAATATCCAGCTCGACCACCAGGACTGGTATGATCTGTACTCGGCATCGAAAGGTGATTTCTGACTTTTGCGTTGGTCTTTCGTGGTCGTTACATGATTTATCGTACGATTGAAAGACAAATTCTGATCTCGCTTTGTGGGATGAACGAATCGCGTGACTGATTCTCCTGGTCAAAAATTCCATTTCAATGCGGACCTTTGCACAAGCGAAAGGATCGGGTTTACTTTTCAAGAATGTTCCGCAAGAGCGGGATAGCGGTTACAAAAAAGGTAGCGTCGCTCAGCTTCGTCAGCGGCACCCTCTTCGCCCCAGCGACAAGTTGTCGCTCATTCAATCCCAATGCCAGGATTTCCGCAAATCAGAACCGGCAACCATCACCGCTCCGAAGCAACCTTCCCGCCACCGCCGTGAAAACCTTGCACCGTCCGTCAAACCGAGGCGGCACAAATTTTGGCCAGTTCCTCTCGGAAAATAATTAGCCATGAAAAACAAAAATAAAATCCAGGAGCCATTTGATCCTCAAAAGACCCCCGAACCAGCACAAGTTAAAGATCCAAGCAAGGGCCCCGGACAGGAAAAAAAGGATGTAAATACGGACAAGAATCCCAGAGGAAGCCATCAGGAAAAGAAAAAATCCGGCGAGGAACCGACTTCTAAGAAACTCGGAGAATCCGAAACTGAAATTGACGACGAAACAATGATCTGAAGTGCAGTTTCTGGAGTTCATCAGACTAGCAGATTGATAACGGCCGGATGTTCCGCTGAACCTCTTTCACGTGACGGAAGCATTACGTCCCGCCGGAATCGTTTGAGGTTGAAATTTTCCGGCGGTAAGCCAAAGAAAATTCCAACGGTTGATTATTAAAAAATCTAAACTGCTTTATCTTGTGCAGGCATGATCGCATATGTCCACAGCTTCGTGAAAAGACCCATCTTGTTCCTGCGGCATAGGCTTTCCGAAAGACATTTTTTCATTGTTTCGAGTGTCCTTGTCGGCCTGACTTCCGGCATTGCAGCAATCATTCTCAAATATCTTGTCCACTCGATCGAAAGTTTCGTTCGCTACTCGTCAAGGAATTACGAGGACCTTTTGCTTTTCGCATCGTTTCCCCTGATCGGAATTCTGCTGACAGCCATTTATGAGAAATATTTCCTGAAACAAAAAGTTAAAAAAGGCAGTGCTGAAATTGTTTATTCGGTGGTGAAGGAGTCATCCGTGATCTCTCCCCGCGAAACTTACGCACATCTTGTAACGAGCGGGTTGACGGTAGGATTCGGCGGGTCGGTAGGATTGGAATCTCCGATGGTGAGTACAGGTTCAGCAATCGGCGCGAATTATGGCCAGGCCTATGGCCTCTCTTACAAGGAACGAACGGTGTTATTAGGTTGTGGTGCCGCCGCGGGCATAGCAGCCGCATTCAACGCGCCCATAGCCGGAGTGTTGTTTGTTGTCGAAGTCCTGCTTGCCGATGTGGGGGCTTCCGTATTTATACCTTTGATAATTTCTGCGGCGACCGGTGCGCTGGTTTCAAAGATCGTACTGGCGGAAGGCGTTATTCTCACATTTTCATTACAGCAACCCTTCAATTATCACAATGTCCCGTATTACATTGTCCTTGGCATCCTTGCCGGCTTTGTTTCTTTATACTACACGCGCGGCTTCGCACGGATAGACCGCCGCATGGCCAGGATCCCAAACCCGTGGGTGAGAGTCGTGACGGGAGGAATATTGCTGTTCATACTGATCCTGTTGTTTCCTCCTCTTTTCGGAGAAGGTTATGAAACAATCAAACAACTATCGGTGTTGAACGCGGCCTCTCTCACCAACGCAAGTATACTCGAAACCGCGATACGTTCAGAAGCGCACCTTTTGGTATTTCTTGGATTGCTGGTATTGGCGAAAAGCTTTGCGGCAGCCATCACATTAGGCAGCGGAGGAAATGGCGGGAGCTTTGCACCCTCGCTTTTTATCGGTGCCTATGTCGGATATGTATTTTCGCGGATTATCAACATTTCCGGGCTCGCTAAAATACCTGAAAGTAATTTCACGCTCGTCGCTATGGCGGGAATTCTCAGCGGAGTTTTTTATGCTCCGCTGACGGCGATCTTTCTCATCGCCGAACTGACAGGCGGCTATGAACTCATGATACCCTTGATGATCGTCTCTTCGTTAAGCTTGATCGTTAACCACTTTTTTGAACCCTTGTCTCCGGAAGCGAAAAAATTGTCGGCGAAACTCAATGTTACTGTTGAGAGCCGCGACAAGAGATTGCTCAGCCGTCTCGACCTGAATGCCCTCATCGAGACAAATTTTGCATCCATTGATCCGGCAGAGACATTGGGATCGCTGACCAAAGTGATCGCCAATTCCAACCGTAACCTGTTCCCGGTCGTTGGTGACGATGGGACACTGCACGGAATCATTTATCTCGACAAGATCAGACAGGTTATTTTTGATTCGCAACAGTACGACAAGATCCATGTTAAAGAACTCATGGAACAACCATCAGCCATCATCCGGGCTAACGAAAGCGTCCATGAAGCGCTGGAAAAGTTTGACAGGACGAGCCAGTGGAATCTGCCTGTTGTCGAAAACGGAAAATACCGGGGCTTTCTATCAAAGTCCAGCATCCTTACCCGGTATAGAAACGAGCTACTCGAGACCGCCTGATTCAGGTCGGCAGCTCGACGGTTTCAAACCAGTAATTGAAAAAGTTTGATATTTTCGCATCAGTCTCTTCACTCATGGCCGGCTTCTGTATAAAGGAACATGCCCCTACCGCATAACATTCCTGCACAATTTCCGGAGCTACGCTGCCGCTGAGAACAACCACCGGGATGTGACTGAACTGCTTCCTTTGTTTTAACGTGTGAATAATCTCAACCGAATTGGAAGGAGCTGTATGATAATTCAGAAGGATAAGAGAAGGAAAATGTTCTTTCTTCTCCTCACAGTTCCGGAGGTAGCTGAACAATTCGTCACTGTCGTTAACAAATTTAAGCTTGATCGGATACCGGTGCTCATCAAAAATGGCCTGCGTAATGTACCGGTCATCTTCATCATGCTCGAGCATTAAGATATTTCTTGCCATGACGATTGAAGTTAGCGTCGATAAATATATAACCGACAATCTAAAACAAATAATGAATAGGGCAAATAAAAAAACAGCCCGGGCCCGATTTTATTGTTCGATCCGGTTGACTCCCTTAGCAGAGGTGGAATAGACCAGATGCGACAGTCCGATTTCAGTTAAAACAGAAATGAAACTGGTCGCGTCGACCGGTTTTAAGAGATAGCCGTCAGGGTTGAGACGGAAAGATTCAACGTATTTTTTTCCTTCCTTCGAAGAAATCAGCGCCACCACCGGTATTGACTTCCTGGCGACGTCGTTTTTTAGTTTACCCAGAATTTCAATTCCGTCAACCTTAGGCATCTTAAGATCCAGCAAAATAACGCCCGGCGCTCTCGTGTCGGCAGAGAAAAGATACTCAAGCGCGGTCGCACCGTCGTCAAGATGCACCAGACTGCGGATCTTGAGTTTCCTCAACTCATTTATCGTAAACTCTGCGTCGTCTGCATCGTCTTCGATCAATAGGATAGTATCGTTAAGGTAAGACATCGTGTTGTGCCGGCTAAACAAGTTACGATTTTATCTGCAAACGTCCGCTGCGGCAAAAATTGTCGGCGGTAGCGCCGGGACGTAGGATTAGTTTTACAATTGTAAAAATTTTGATATAGTTCACAAGCAGCGGTGGCCATCTTTATTATTCACAGGATCCGTTTTATTGCCCTCATGGCAAGGCGCATGTTTTTAGCGATGATTTTGCGAAAAAATGAAAAAATGAAAAGCGAAAAAAACAGAAACCGAAAAAAAACTGATCAGCCGCCGATCACGGATGGAGATACGAGGCCCGATCAGCTGGATGAATCCATGATCGCAGGCCGAATACGAGAATCCGGCAACAAAACAAAAGATAAATTCTCATCGAACCGTGCGGCCGATGTGAATTCGCTCGAAAACTATAAAGACGAGAAGTAGGTACTTCGCAAGGGTCCGATAGCCCTGAACAAAACTCCCGCTGCCAGGGAACGCTTCAACGCTTACCTCTATTGAACCGGCGGTATGAGGAAAACAGTCCCCAGTCTGACTGGCCGCCAGATGGAAACGTGCCGTGTTATTTGCACCATGACCGATACGACGGAATCGTTGATTTTTACCGGTACCGAAAAACCGGCGCGTGACATGCATTTTTGCGGAAATCATGTACCAGGCACACTGGGCAATCGATACGGTCTGACATGTTTATCATTAAAGAAAAACACGCCCAAAGCGGAAATTCAGGGGTCCCTCCCGGAACTCAGGTATCCCAAGTTCATAATTTCAAATGCAGTTAAGAATGATGGTGAATCGGATGTCGTGAATCATAACTTCACAAGCTTTTTTGTTGCCGGCCAGCGCTCATTTTTACTGACTTCCGGAAAACGTGGAGACGGGTACCACAATGGGTGTATGTCCGGCATAGGATTTTTATTACTCTGACGCATTTGTTCCATCCTTAAAAACACATTCCACATTCATGAAAACAAAAATTCTCAAAACATTTCTGTTCTGTCTTTTGATCAGCCTGGCAACTCCCGCAATTTCATTCTCAAATCCTGCGGCAGATGCTGTGGAAACAAAAGAGGCCCAGGCCCATAGACTGACTCAACGCCTGGAAGAAATCCAAAAAATGGATACGCAAAACATGACCCGGAGGGAGAAAAGAGTTCTTCGAACTGAAGTTCGCACGATAAAAAAAGAGCTTGCTGTGATTAGTGGCGGTGTTTACCTCAGTGTAGGCGCAATCCTGCTCATCGCGTTGTTGTTGATCCTGCTTTTGTAACCGGTCACAGGCAAACGACATGTTCGATGTTTGACCGTGGCGGACATCGAACATTTAAAATAAAACTGAGTTCCTGAATTCCGGCTTCACCCTGTTACGTGAGAGCTGCTCATAGGCAAAGGCAATCGCAAGAATGGCAGGCTCCTGGTATGCGCTGGCAAAAAATGTAAGGCCGACAGGCAGTCCGAAAACCAGTCCCATTGGAACTGTTATATGAGGATAACCCGCCATCGCGGCAGGAGAATACATCCCGTAACCTGTAAACGAATCCCCATTAACGAGGTCGGTGCACCATGAAGCTCCGTTAGCCGGGCCACAAATAGCATCCAGCTTTTCCTCTTGCAGGGTGTCGTCAATGATCTTCCGCACCGAAAGAATTTTTGCCAAAACCTCCTTGTATTCCTTGCTGTCGAGCCCGTCTAGTTCCTCTGAAGCCTCCAGAATTTCCTGCTTGAAAAACGGCATTGCCTTAGGTTCATTTGCCTTATTAAATTCGATTACTTCCTTCAGAGATCTGACGGTGGCCTTCGAAGATGCCAGATACCTGTTTAACCCGTCTTTGAATTCATACTTCAGCAACTTGAATTCGGCGCCTTCGATCTTGATCCTGGAAAGGAAATCAACTTCAATAATCGCAGCTCCGGCAGCCCGCATTTGACCAATTGCTTTTTGCAGCAACGCATCGATTGCTTCATGCCCTTTCAGGTAGGATTTTTCAACACCGATCTTTTTCCCTTTCAACGCATTTACATCCAGAAACTGCGTGTAATCGTTTCGCCCCTTTCCTTCACCCGAAGCTGTGATCTTGTCTTCCGGATCCATTCCTGCAAGGGCTCCCAGCAGGATAGCGCCATCGGTGACCGTACGCGTCATTGGACCTGCAGTGTCTTGCGTATGCGAGATCGGAATAATTCCTGCACGACTCCACAGACCCACCGTGGGCTTGATACCGACGACACCATTGATCGACGACGGACATGCGATCGAGCCATTTGTCTCAGTGCCAATCGCCAATACACATAGATTGGCACTTACGGCTGTGCCTGATCCTGAACTGGATCCGCAGGGGTTGCGGTCAAGAACGTAAGGATTTTTGGTTTGCCCGCCCCTGCTGCTCCAGCCACTGCTCGACCGCGTCGAACGAAAATTTGCCCATTCGCTAAGGTTCGTTTTGCCCAGGATAACAGCGCCGGCAGCTCGAAGCCTGCTCACAATAAATGCATCCCTTGTTGCGTAATGTCCGGTAAGCGCCATTGATCCCGCTGTGGTCATCATCTTGTCACCGGTGTTAATGTTATCCTTGATCAACACGGGTATCCCATGCAAAGGACCGCGTACTTTCCCGGATTTGAGTTCCTGATCAAGCGTGTCAGCAATGACGAGGGCATCCGGATTGATTTCTATAACTGAATTCAGTGCCGGGCCATTCTTGTCGATGGATTCTATTCTTTCAAGATAAATCTCCACGATTGCCCGCGAAGTAAGTTCTCCGGATCTCATTTTTTCGCGAAGCGTTCCGACAGTGACTTCGTCAAGATCATGTACCGCTTCCCTGGGCGTTTTCTGGCCAGTGCATCCAACGGCAAAAAAAGATAGTGATATTCCCGCAAGGGAGGAAGTCTTAATAAAATGGCGGCGATTCATGCTGGTTAAGATATTATTTTTCCGGAAGGGAATGAAAAATGCCAGCGATGGAAGGGATCTTAAAAGGATCAGCACACCAATGTCGTCGATGTGCTGACCACGGAAGATCTATTAGCCCTTACCCGCTTTCTTATCCCTTTTTTCTGCGCGTTTTTCTTTCAGCGTCTTGGTTGGCTTTTTTTTATCTTCCTTTCTTTGGTCTTTGCCTTTTGCCATAGCTTTTTTGTGGTTAAGATTTAAAGAATAAATGTAGTGAATCAATTTATTTAATTGCCAAACGCGCCTCAATAAGATTATAATTTTGTTCGTCAAAGGATACAAGAATTACCTTTTGTATTGACGAACCAGACTCTAAATATGCAAGGATTGTCCTTACCGCAATATCGGCCGCAAGCTCGGGAGGATAGCCAAACCTTCCTGTGCTGATGGCGGGAAACGATATGCTGAGACAATGATTTTTTTCCGCAAGCGCGAGCGAATTTTTGTAACATCGCGACAGCAGCTCAGCTTCGCCATGTTCGCCGTCCGTCCACACGGGTCCCACCGTATGGATGACAAATTTTGCCGGCAGATGTCCGGCTGTGGTGATCACCGCTTCACCTGTTTTGCACGACCCTTGCCTGGCGACAATCTTTTTGCATTCTTCAAGAATCGAAGCACCTCCTGCGTGGTGAATGGCACCGTCAACGCCTCCGCCGCCCATCAAAGAGCTGTTCGCAGCATTCACAATTGCATCAGCCTCGATTTTTGTAATGTCCGATCGGACAACCTCAATCAGGTCTTTCTTCGAGCTACCCATATCACGGTAATTTAGCATCGATGCAAATCTATTTCAATATATCGTTCAGGGAATGAAAACTGAAAAAGAGGGCGGGGAACTCATTGAGCATACAACTCGAATAATTTTTCCCAATGCCCGGCATGAAATCTCATTTCCCAAGGCGTCAAACCGGAATTTTCTTGATACCATTCCTTTTTACCCAGCCTCTTGAGCAAAAGCCGTGAAACTGAAAAGTCCGGAAACACCCTTAACAACCGACGGCCTGCACGTGAACAAGGATTGTCATCAAACCCGGGTAAAATTTTTAAGAAAGAGCAGCTGTCTTTGACGCGGAAGAAGGTATTTTTGTATACCCTGCTAAAAAGTTTTTGCAATCCCTCCGGCCGCTGAACGTAGACGTGGCTACCCAATGTTCTATTGAATATATTATGAGGCTTTGCAGATCGGTTCACGGTTGAAGTTTAAAGTAGTTTTCATTGGCATGGTTTTTTTACCGATGCTTTTTCGTGATTTTACAACCGTATTTGTAGATTATTTTCAACAGGAACCGTGACGGAACATTAAAAGTTTGAAAGAAAACGCAACCTTCTTTGACAGTTGCAGATTCGCGGGTTAAATTAAACAACTTACTACAGCCCACTATGAGAAAGAAACCTACTAAATCGCATGCTGTGTCTGGAACCGGTGTGCGTAGCGGCAACGGCCATGGGTCACATGATGTAGTGATTCTCCCAAAAAAAATTAAAAAGTCCAAAAAAGCTGATGTGGCTAATCCGTCATCGGAACAGGCGGCCTACCAGCAATTTTCCGGCATTCTTGATCACCGCGAACTGCTTCGCGTTCTCACTGAAGTGAAAAATGGAGATTTTTCTGCCAGAATGCCTTTCGACCAGATCGGCCTGAGTGGAAAGATTTGTGACACCCTGAATGAGATCATCTCCATGAATGAAAAGATGATGGCCGAATTCACCCGCGCGGGCCAGATCATCGGTAAACAGGGAAAATTAAACCAGCGTATCGAAGTGCCGAATGCCAAAGGGATGTGGAGCACAGGCGTCGATTCACTTAACGTCCTGATCTCTGACCTTGTACACCCGACCATTCAGATCGCGAACGTAATCAGCTCGGTGGCGAAAGGAAACCTAAGCCAGCAGATGCCCCTTGAAATTGGAGGTCATACCCTTCAGGGAGAATTTGCCCAGATCGCAAAAGAAGTAAACGACATGGTGAAGCAGCTCAACCTGTTTTCCATGGAGGTAACCCGTGTGGCAAGGGAAGTGGGATCCGAAGGAAAACTCGGAGGCCAGGCAAAAGTAAAAGGCGTGGCCGGTGTATGGAAAGACCTTACGGACTCAGTGAATACCATGGGTAGCAACCTGACAGCCCAGGTGCGAAACATCGCCGAAGTAACCACGGCCGTGGCAAAGGGCGACCTTTCGAAAAAAATCACGGTGGATGTAAAAGGAGAAATCCTTGAACTCAAGAATACCATCAATACCATGGTGGATCAGCTCAACTCATTCTCTTCAGAAGTTACGCGTGTGGCTTTGGAAGTAGGAACAGAAGGGCGGCTCGGCGGACAAGCTCAGGTAAAAGGTGTCGCCGGTACCTGGAAAGATCTCACAGACTCTGTTAACCAGATGGCTTCCAACCTGACGGGACAGGTACGGAATATCGCGGAAGTAACAACGGCGGTTGCCCGTGGCGACCTGTCCAAGAAAATTACCGTGGACGTAAAAGGCGAGATCCTCGAACTTAAGAACACCATCAATACCATGGTGGACCAGCTTAACTCGTTCTCTGCCGAAGTAACCCGTGTGGCCCGGGAAGTAGGTTCCGAAGGCAAGCTCGGCGGTCAAGCAACCGTGAAAGGTGTCGGCGGCGTATGGAAAGATCTCACAGATTCCGTAAACCAAATGGCATCTAATCTTACAGGCCAGGTGCGGAACATTGCCCAGGTTACAACCGCTGTAGCGCGCGGCGACTTAAGCCGCAAGATCACCGTGGATGTAAAAGGCGAAATCCTTGAATTGAAAGATACCATCAATACCATGGTGGACCAGCTGAATTCATTTGCATCCGAGGTGACTCGGGTTGCCAAGGAAGTAGGCTCCGAAGGCAAGCTTGGCGGACAAGCAACGGTAAAAGGTGTCGGAGGTGTTTGGAAAGACCTGACGGATTCGGTGAATCAGATGGCTTCCAACCTGACAGGACAGGTGCGCAATATCGCTCAGGTAACTACCGCTGTGGCCCGTGGCGACTTAAGCCGTAAGATCACCGTGGATGTAAAAGGTGAAATCCTCGAATTGAAAGATACCATCAACACAATGGTGGATCAACTCAACTCATTTGCTTCCGAAGTAACAAGGGTTGCACGGGAAGTAGGTTCCGAAGGAAAACTCGGCGGACAGGCCGATGTTCCCGGTGTCGGTGGAACGTGGAAGGACCTGACCGACTCCGTAAACAAGATGGCAGGTAACCTGACTTCTCAGGTCCGTAACATCGCGGAAGTAACAACTGCCGTGGCAAACGGAGACCTGTCACGCAAGATCACCGTGGACGTTCAGGGTGAAATCCTGGAGTTGAAAAACACCATTAATACAATGGTGGATCAGCTCAACTCATTTGCCTCCGAAGTAACCAGGGTTGCGCGGGAAGTGGGTTCCGAAGGAAAACTCGGTGGACAGGCTACTGTGATTGGCGTCGGTGGTGTATGGAAGGATCTTACAGATTCCGTAAACCAGATGGCATCGAATCTAACCGGTCAGGTTCGTAACATCGCCGAAGTAACCACGGCGGTCGCAAAAGGCGATTTGTCGCGCAAGATCACCGTGGATGTGAAAGGTGAGATCCTTGAATTAAAGAATACAATCAACACGATGGTGGACCAGCTGAATTCATTTGGTTCGGAAGTAACCCGTGTTGCGCGTGAGGTAGGTTCTGAAGGTAAATTGGGCGGTCAGGCCGACGTACCAGGCGTAGCAGGTACATGGAAAGATCTGACCGACTCTGTAAATAAGATGGCGTCAAACCTGACATCTCAGGTTCGTAACATCGCGGAAGTAACAACGGCGGTGGCCAACGGCGACTTGTCCCGTAAAATTACCGTGGATGTGCAAGGCGAAATCCTGGAATTAAAAAATACCATCAACACAATGGTGGATCAGCTTCGCGGCTTCGCTTCTGAAGTGACTCGTGTTGCCCGTGAAGTAGGTACTGAGGGTAAACTCGGTGGACAGGCCAACGTCCCGGGTGTGGCAGGTACATGGAAGGATCTTACAGATTCTGTAAACCAGATGGCCGGTAACCTGACGGCTCAGGTGCGCAACATTGCAGATGTTGCAATCGCCGTGGCAAACGGTGACTTATCCAAAAAAATCACCGTCGACGTTCGGGGTGAGATCCTCCAGTTGAAGGAGACACTGAACACCATGGTGGATCAGCTTCGCGCGTTCGCTTCGGAAGTGACACGCGTTGCCCGCGAAGTGGGTACCGACGGAAAACTCGGTGGACAGGCATTCGTGCCCGGTGTAGCGGGTACATGGAAAGACCTCACCGACTCGGTGAACCAGATGACAGGTAACCTGACGGCACAAGTCCGCAACATCGCGCAGGTAACAAAAGCGGTGGCATCGGGCGACTTGTCGAAAACGGTGGCAATTGACGTGAAGGGCGAGATCCTTGACCTGAAAAATACCATCAATACCATGGTCGAGCAACTCAACTCTTTCGCATTCGAGGTAACTCGTGTTGCAAGGGAAGTTGGTACCGAAGGTAAACTCGGCGGACAGGCAGAAGTAAAAGGTGTGGCCGGTACCTGGAAAGACCTGACCGACTCTGTGAACATGATGGCGTCGAACCTGACTTCCCAGGTGCGCGGTATTGCCAAGGTGGTAACCGCCGTGGCATCCGGGAACCTGCGCCAGAAGCTGGTGATTAACGCAAAAGGTGAAGTGGCCCAGCTTACTGAAACGATCAACGAAATGATTGATACCCTCGCCGTGTTCGCAGACCAGGTGACAACAGTTGCGCGCGAAGTCGGTGTTGAAGGAAAACTCGGCGGCCAGGCCCTGGTGCCCGGCGCTTCCGGTATATGGAAAAACCTGACTGAAAACGTTAACCAGCTCGCACAAAACCTGACGACGCAGGTGCGTTCGATCTCTGAAGTGGCATCGGCAGTAACAAAAGGTGACCTGACGCGAATGATCCGCGTTGAAGCGAAAGGGGAAGTGGAAGCCCTGAAAGATACGATCAACCAGATGATCGCCAACCTGAGGGCTACTACGCTCAGAAACCAGGAGCAGGACTGGCTGAAATCCAACCTGGCGAAGTTCACACAAATGTTGCAGGGACAAAAAGACCTCAACACGGTGACAAAACGTATTCTCTCAGAACTCGCCCAGGTTGTAAACGCTCACTATGGAGCATTCTACATCCTCAAGCAGGACGATGAAACCGCGCTGGTCAAACTGCAACTCTTCTCCGCGTATGCTTACAAGGAGGACAAAAATATTCCAAGAGATTTCGCCATCGGCGAAGGGCTCGTCGGACAATGTGCGTTTGAAAAAGAGAGAATCCTGCTCACGAACGTCCCGAACAATTACATCAAGGTAAGTTCCGGATTGGGCAAGGCAAAACCTGCCAACCTGATCATCCTCCCGGTATTATTTGAAAATGATGTCAAGGCTGTCATTGAACTTGCCTCCCTTGATGCATTCAGCGATACCCACCTCGACTTCCTGGGTCAGTTGACTGAGTCGATTGGAATCGTGCTGAATACCATCGAAACAAACACCCGTACAGAAGAGCTGCTTGCACAGTCACAATCCCTGGCAAGTGAGTTGAAGATCCAGCAGGACGAACTCCGCAGGACAAATGACGAGCTGCAGGACAAGGCACTGCTGCTGGTGAAACAAAAAGAAGAGGTGGAAGCCAAGAACAAAGAGGTGGAGGAAGCGAGAAAGTCGCTGGAGGAAAAAGCAGAGCAGCTGCAGCTCACTTCCAAATACAAATCCGAGTTCCTGGCAAACATGTCGCACGAGTTGAGAACTCCGTTGAACTCACTGCTGATCCTTGCCCAGCAATTGTATGAAAACATTGAGGGTAACCTGACGGAAAAACAGGTGCGTTATGCGAAGACCATACACTCCTGTGGTGATGACCTGATCAACCTGATCAATGACATCCTGGATCTTTCAAAGATCGAGTCGGGATTTATTTCCACCAACATTGCCCCGGTGCACATTTCGGAAATCTCGTCATTCGTGGAAACCACTTTCAGGCCGATCTCAGAAGCAAGAAACCTGAAATTCCACATCGACATCACGCCGGATCTCCCTTCGGCTATGGATACGGATATCCAGAGGCTGAACCAGATCCTGAAGAACCTGTTGTCGAATGCATTCAAGTTCACTGAAAAAGGTGAAGTGAGCCTCCGGATCTTCGAAGCGAAGAGCAAGTCGTGGAAGGCAGGAAATTCAAACCTCGATCATGCCAAGAAGGTGATCGGATTCTCGATCCGCGACACCGGTATCGGCATCCCGCAGGATAAGCAAATGATCATCTTTGAAGCGTTCCAGCAAGCCGAAGGCTCAACGTCCCGTAAATATGGCGGAACAGGTCTCGGGCTTTCCATCAGCCGTGGTCTCGCCGAGCTCCTCGGAGGAACCATTGAATTGGAAAGCGCTCCGGGAAGAGGCAGTGTTTTCACACTGTATCTGCCGATCGAAAGTCAGCCGATGACCACCACGAAGGATAAAGCACCCGAGGGTATCAAGGCCATCCAGCAACTGGCAACCGAAGACGAAGATCTCAATACCTTGCTGGGAACACTCAAGATCACCAACGAAGGGATTGAGAACCGGCCCAGCATGGACATCGTCAATGAAATGATTAACGAAGCGGGAGATGACCGCAATAATATCCAGGCCGCAGACAAGGTCGTGCTCGTGGTTGAAGACGACCTCCGCTTTGGAAAGATCATCATTGAAAAAGCGCACCACGAAAATCTCAAGGCCGTAGTAGCAACAAACTACCTGGAAGTTTTCGACTTCATCAACCGGTTTAGCCCGATTGCAATGACCCTCGACGTCAAGCTGCCGGATACCAGCGGTTGGAAGGTGATCGACCTGTTACGGAACGACCTCAATTACCGGCACATTCCGATCCACGTGATTTCCGGCGAGGAAAACCGGGTGTTAGCGCTAAAACGCGGTGCGCGCAGCTTCCTGCTCAAGCCGCTGGATAATGATTCTCTGAACGAATTGTTTTCAGATATTATTTCTTTCAACGAAAAGCGTGAAAAGAACGTGCTGGTGGTCGAAGACAATGAACTGGATTCGTCGCAGATCGCCAAGATCCTGAAATCCGATGACCTGCACGTCCATATAGCGACTACAGGTTCACAGGCATTTCAAATGATGGAACAGCAGGAGTTCGACTGTATCATCCTCGATTATACTTTGCCGGATATTTCTGGTCCGGATCTGGTCCACAAAGTTGGAAAAACGAAAAAGAAACTTACGCCGGTCATTGTATACTCGGCGAAGGATTTCAACCGCCATGAGTTGGCGCAGATCAACCAGAACTCGAATTCGGTATTATTGAAAGGAGTAAATTCAATTGAGCACCTGTTGGAAGAAACCATCACCCATTTGCATATTGCGCACAAGGATTTGGCCCCCGAGAAACGGCGGATCATTGAGAACATCAGGAGCAAAGAAGATATCCTGACGGGTAAAACAGTACTTGTCGTCGATGATGATGTGCGGAACCTTTTCGCATTGACAACGGTATTCGAAAGATACAACATCAATGTGGTCACCGCGGAAAGTGGAAAGGAAGCCATTCAAACGCTAAATGACAATCCGAAAATCGAAATGGTGCTGATGGATATCATGATGCCGGAAATGGATGGTTACGAAACGACGCAAAAGATCCGACGGGAGCATAAAAACAGCACGTTACCGATCATCGCCGTTACGGCAAAGGCGATGAAAGGCGACCGGCAAAAATGTATCGATGCAGGTGCGTCAGATTACATCACAAAACCGGTCAAGATCGATCAGCTCTTGTCATTGATGAGATTATGGTTCTGTAAATAGTAAAACAATGCCGCGCCACTTTGCCGGAAGCATCCGTTTCCGGCAAACGCGTGGAAAAGAAAGCAAGGAATTGTATGCAGCCTAAAATACTACTTGTAGATGATCGCGAGGATAACCTGCTATCCATTGAGAGTATTCTCGAACCCGATGGATATAACTTTATCAAAGCGACCTCTGGCCGGCAGGCCCTGAAAATATTGCTTTCGGAATACGATTTCGCCATGATACTCATGGATGTTAAAATGCCGAACCTCAACGGCTTTGAAACAGCCGCCCTGATCTATGAGCGCGAGAAGCTGAAACATATTCCAATCATTTTCATAACGGCCAATAATTTCGGCGACGATAATATTTTCAAAGGGTATCAGGCTGGAGCTGTCGATTACATTTATAAGCCGATCAATCCAGGTGTTCTCCGGGCAAAGGTCTCCGTGCTGATCGACCTGTATAAGAAGAACCGTCAGCTTATAGCCCAGGAACAAAAACTCGTAGCCATTAACAGGAATCTCGAGCTCGAGATCAAGGAAAGAAAATCATCCGAGGAAAAGATCAAGCAGCTGAACAGACAGCTGTTGGAGAACATTGCAAGCCTGGAATCCGCCAACAAAGACCTCGACCGGTTTGCTTTCATGGCGTCACACGACCTTCAGGAGCCATTGCGAAAGATCAGAATGTTCAGCGACCGGTTGCACCTTAAATATCAGCAAATCCTCGACGAAGACGGAAGGACCAATATCCTGCGGATCCAGAAGGCCGCAGAAAGAATGCAGAACCTGATCACCGACATCCTGACGTTTTCAAAGATCGCCGTCGACAAATCAGCGTTTATCGAGACAGATATTAATGGGCTGATCGACGAAGTTCTCGTGGACCTTGACGAGGAAATGCGCAATAAAAATGCAAAGGTGTTTGTCGACAAGATCCCCATGCTGAGCGTCAACCCGGGACTGATCAAACCTTTATTCCAGAATCTGATCGGCAATGCACTGAAGTATAGCAAAAGGGATCTGGAACCGGTCATCAAGATCACCCATGATGTGAGCAACCCGCTGAATGGAAAAAGCAAAGAATTGAAAGACAAATACTGCAAGATACTCATCCAGGACAATGGGATCGGTTTCGATCAAAAGTACGCGGAGGAGATCTTCGGCATGTTTAAACGTTTACATCACAACACAGAATTCCAGGGCACGGGAATTGGCCTGGCTCTCTGCAAGAAAATCGTGGAGCAACACAAGGGTTACATTTCGGCCAGAAGCAAAGTGAACGAAGGCTCTACTTTTATTATATCGTTGCCCCTGCAACAGCAAAAACACGGGGCCATTTCCATCGCCCCGGAAACAGAACTAAAAAAGGATTAAACTTTGCCGTTTTGCCACCTTGCCGAAAGCACACCCCTCAGCGCATGACAAAGGTCGTCAAATCGCAAAGGTTTCAGCAGATGGTGTGCGGCTCCAAGTTCTTTGATCTCAACAATATCCCTCGGCGCAAAGGAAGTCGAGTACATAATCACCGGGATGTGATGCAGTTTTCGCGCTTTTTTCAGTTCCTTCAATACCTGCTTGCCATTCAACTTCGGCATGTTCACATCCAGAAAAATAAGATCCGGCAAAACCGCGGATTCTGCTTCCAGCTTCCTTAAAGCTTCCTCGCCGCTGGTTGCCGAAAAACACATGATCGATGGATCGATTTCCTTCAGGACTTCCATAAAGATCTCCTGATCCTCAAGATCATCATCTATGATGAAAAGACGTTTATAGAGGATTGGCGACGACATTGGTAAAAGAGAAACGCGAATTTACAAACCATCGAAAAACAAATAGGGCAATGTTCACCGATTTCTTACACAGAGCATTTGATGGCCGCTCTGATCCGTGGCGGACCTTCTGAGGGAAGAAGTCACCGTTGGGAGGCAAACAGTCTGGAGCCTTATAAAACAAACCAGGCACATTCTTTACTGTATAACAGGATATAATCACTATGCGGGCGTCGGTAAAAAAGAAAATTCTTATATTTTGTTTGATCATTGCTTCATTCACTGCAGCTTTCTTCGGCGGCCGTTCTATTCTGGCGTGGCACATCAAAAACAAAATAGAACAACAGGTCTATAAACTGCGGGATGCCGGTTACGTCGTCTCCTATGACTCTATTACAGTGGATTGGAAGACGAATTCCATTCATGTATACCGGTTTTCTGTAAAAAATGCAATCGACAGCACGTTATGCCGGCAAGAAAACGTCATCTCTGCCAATTTCATTGCAGGGCATGGTCTCAACCTACGGTCGTTGCTGGTCAAACGGCACCTGAGCTTTGATAAACTCGTTCTCGATTCGCCGAGAATCGCGATTAACGAAAAGACTTTCATTAAGGATTCCACCAAAAGAAGGACGCGCGATTTTGTGATTTTCGTAAAGACAATCGTCCTTCCGTCGTTACAGGTCGACTATTTCGATTCGCGATCATGCAAAGCAGGATCCGGATATATTGAAACAGCATCCATTCGCGATTTTAAACTCGCGTTTTATACTGACCAGCCACTGTTCCTGGACGTGAGGTCCTTTGAAGCGGACAGTATCACCATCCGTATCCCGCACGAATTTTATACGATCACAATCCGCGCGATCGCATTTAAACCTTCTCTGGGAACCTTTGATCTCGATTCGATGAAGATCATGCCCCAATATGATAAAGTCGCCTTCGGCAGAAAAAAGGGGTTTGAGATTGATAGAATTGAGGGAACGATTCCTTATATCAATTTATCGGGTTTGAAAATATCGCGAGGCGATTCTTTAACAGTAAGCGCAACGACATTCACTACCCAAATGTTTCTTCGCGTTTTCAGAGACAAACGTCTCCCCTTCAAGCGGAAATACAAGAACCTGCCGATCCAGGCCCTCAATAATCTACCGGTCGGCGTCAGTATCAAAACACTTCTGGTTAATAAAAGCTATATAGCATATGAAGAGCACGTTGACGATGCGGATTCGTCCGGCAGCGTGTACTTCGACAACCTTTATGCGACCATTCGGAATATTAACAACACCGATTACACGAGAAGGGGGAAAACCATCCTGGTGGCACATGCCGATTTTATGGGACAAGGTGATGTCAGGGTGCGGGCAATCTGCCCCTGGAACACGAACATCCGGCAGCGGGTTCGGGGCACCGTGCGAAACCTCGACATGAAAAAATTGAATCAGATGCTCGAACCGATTGTCCAACTGCGGGTGGAATCCGGTCACCTGAAACAACTGTCTTTTGATTTTACCAGCGGCCCTGTCCATTCGCGCGGGAAAGTGGAATTGGATTATAGCGGCCTGAAATTATTAAGTTTTAAAGATCAGGACCGGGTTGAAAAAATACTAAAAAGAAAAAACAGGCGATCAGCCAACCAAGACCCGGACGATCCAAAACTGCGAAAGGCTGCTTTAAAAACATTCCTGATCAATACTTTCATTATCAGGAAAAAAATTGACGACCATCACGTGGACGATAAACGTACAGGTGCTATAAACTTTGAAAGGGACCAGGCAAGATCGGTGTTTAACTACTGGTGGAAATCCGTTTTTACCGGGGTAAAGTCGGCTTACAACATTGAAAAAGTACAGGACAGCAAATTGACAAAACTCCTTAAGAAGAAGCATAAGGGCGAGCCGTGAACAGGGCATAAGAATTTACCTTTTCACAAATGAAAAAATATTTACAGTCATGCCATGGAAAATCAACCAGACGTGGCGGGTCGTTGGGATCGTTTTGGTGTTGTTGGTTGCCTTCCGGGTTGCTCTCCCTTACGTCGTGACACGTTACGTCAACAAAGTACTCAATGACCTCGAAGGTTACCGCGGAACCGTTGAGGATATTGACATCCACCTTTACCGCGGAGCCTATCAGATAGACAGCTTAAAAATTTACAAGCTCAATGGCAACCGGGAGATTCCTTTTGTTGATGTTCCCCTGACAGATCTTTCCATCGAATGGGAAGCCATATTCCATGGCGCCTTCGTTGGTGAAATAACTTTCCATAGACCGGTTTTGAATTTCATCGGTGAAAAAAAAGATTCTGAAAAGCCGCAAGGCGCCGAACAAAAAGAGCAGACAGGAAAGGGTGTGGACTGGACCGAACCAATCAGGAAGCTGATGCCCATTGAAATCAACCGCCTGAGCGTGAACGACGGCACCATTGCTTTTTACGATCTGTCAACGGACCCCCCGGTGGATCTCTTCCTGAATTATTTGCAGCTGGAGGCCCTTAACCTCAGCAACGCCACCGACAACCCCGAAGATCTTCCATCAAGAGTTTACCTGCAGGCCTTATCCATCGGCAATGGCCAGTTGAATCTGGCAATGAAAATCAATGTCCTGAGGAAAGTTCCGGACCTTGATATGGATATGCGATTTGAAAATGTAAACATGCAGGCGTTGAATGATTTTTTCAAGGCCTATGCCAGCGTCGACGTGGCAGAAGGGACGTTTAACCTGTACTCGGAAGTGGCCGTAGCCGAAGGAAAAATTACCGGATATGTGAAACCTTTATTCAATGGTCTGCGGGTTGCGGAATGGCAGGCCGATCACGACAAGTCCACTGAACTTGTATGGGAATCAATCGTTGGTTTCCTAACGGAAATTTTTGAAAACCAGAAAAAAAATCAATTCGCAACGCGCGTACCTCTTGAAGGGCTCATTTCAGATGTGAATACACCTTACTGGCCTGTCTTATGGGGCGTTTTCAGCAATGCCTTTGTCGAAGCTTTTGACGATCATACCGACCCAACCATGACCCTTGCATCGGCTGAAAATCGGGAAAAGAATACAGGCGTTACCGGCAACGCAGAATTCGAAGTGAAAACAAAAAGGGAATTGCGCAAAGAAAAACGGAAAGAAAAAAGAGAAGAGCGCAGGAGAAATCGCAAGGAAAAGAAGAATAACATCGAGAATGAAAAAGCCGATACCAAAAGGGCAAAAGACAAGTCCTGATGTTCCGTGCAATGAGAGCACAGGCCCCCCGGTATTCAGGTGATCAGGGCAAAAATATGGTTCCAAAAATTTACACTGACCGTAAAAGTCGGCGTCTCCTTGTAGAAACCCATCCTCACGGAGCAATTTGAAACAGGTATAATTTTTTAAGGTTTAAATGAAACAAACCTTTTTAAATAAACAGTAAACATATGAACTCAACAGGCAAAGTAGTCTTAGCTATCATCGGTGCTGCTGCAGCTGGCGCGATTATTGGAATGCTCGTGGCTCCGGAAAAAGGCAGCGATCTGCGCAAAAAAATTTCTGACACTGCCGGGGATTGGTCTACACAACTAAGTCAGCTTTTGGCTTCGGGAAAAGCTCAGCTGGAAAATCTGAAACAAACCGCTAACAACACCGCTGAAAACGTAACACAAGAAGCTGGTGAGACTTACGGCAATGTTAGAGAAAGAGTTTAATTCACAAAAAGGCTGTCTCCGAAAAATACCAATCTGATAACAATATCAAACCCGAGACAGCCTTTTCATTTTTCCTCGCATGGCCAAAACTGATATGAGTCAGTTCGACAACTCTCAGGAAAAGAGGAAACCGGAAAAACCACGGGACATTCAGCAAAAAGCCAAAACACTTAGTGACGATGCCGGGGAACTCCTTGAGCTGTATTATAAGCTTGCCATTGTAACCGCAACTCAAAAAGCCTCGAACGCCGCATCGGCAGGTATCGCAGCAATGATCATTTTATTTTTATGCATGTTTATCCTTCTTTTCGCAGGGTTGGGTTTCGCCTGGTTTCTGGGTGAAGCACTCCATAGCATGGTGGCAGGATATTCGATCGTAGCTGGAATATTTTTGTTTTTGATGGGCATGATACTCTTATTGAGAAAAAAGGTGTTGTTTCCTTATATCCGTAACAATATCATCAGGAAAATCTATGACTAAGACAGAGTCAATTGGCACCTATGAGGATCTCCTGGCCGAAAAATCCAGGCTTGAGATGTTGATCCTGAACCAAAAAAATATCGTCCGCCATGATCTGGATGAATTAAAAGCTGTATTCAAAAAAGAGATCAAACCTGCCCTCGACAGCGCCTCCCTGATAAGAAAAATCATCGCGCCGAAGAACAGACCTCAAACCTTGATCACCCTGGGCACCAGTATCGCAATAGACGTAGTTTTTACGTCCCTGTTTGGCAAATCAAATTTGTTGATAAGGGCCTTTGTGCCGAGGCTTATGAAAAATTACGCGGGGAACCTGTTGCGGCGCTGGGCAGAAATTCGCCGGAGAAACGCGCTTAACCCGAAACCAGGGCAGGGATCGAAGCAGTCGACAACCAATATGCCTTGATCGAACGCACAATCCTGCAAAGCGACTTATAGCTCGTGGGTTTCACTATGTAAGTGTTAGCGCCAAGTTCGTAGCAGTTGCGGACCTCAACTTCATCGCGTGTGGTCGTATAAATAATCACCGGAATTTTTTTAAACAATGGATGTTGCTTTATCTCCTTCAAAACCTCCTTACCATTTTTTTTTGGCATATTCAGATCCAATATGATGATTTCCGGAAACCCGTTACCGGGCGGGTTAAGGCCGGCTTTATGCAGGAAATCAATGACCTCAATGCCATTTTCAACAAACCGGATATCCTCGTCATCTCCGGTTTCGCGAAACGCCGTTTGGAGTAAAAAACGATCATCCATGTCGTCTTCGGCTACTAAGATCAGGGCCTTCTTCATTGGTCCAAAGGTACCCAAAATCCGCCCGAAACAGGATGGTCGCGCGGGTGTGTCGACCGCCTGACCGTTGTAAGGCAAATAAATCCGGGTGAATCATTCTTTGTAGAACCACGTCCACATGAAAATGCGGCCGTTGGTGAACAGGCACCATTTTTTTACAGTCAGCTTTTCCTAAAGGAAGAACAAATGGACAGAGATCAATTGACCAGAAAACCGGACCCTGATTCAAAACCAGGCCGCCGTGGAAGAGAAGCAAGAGGTAAGGATCCTGGACTCAATGTCCCGAAGAAAGCGACCTTAAGGGTTGAGAATTCCCCCTCAAACAATGCGCAGGACGACGGTGAACCAACCGGCGAATCCAGAAGACCGGTGACCAATCACGAGGAACAGGAGAAGATCTTTAATGCCGACCTCCATGGTGATCCACTCGGGGAAAAAGAAAAAGAAGGCGATTAATGCCTGATTACCACTTTTGTACTGCGTGATAGACCAGCGAAATTTCTCTGAAACAATAATATGGAGAGAAATCTCATCCGCAGACCTGGACACTATCCTATTGTGCCTGATTAAAGGTTAAAATGAAGGTCGTCCCCACTTCGACCCGCGACTTTACTTCCACCGTGGCATTGTGCGACTGCAAAATGTTCAGCGTCGATGCAAGGCCCAAACCGATTCCATTGCGCTTTGACGTAAAGTACGGTTCAAAAAGTTTAGACAGATTCTCCGCCGGGATCCCGCACCCGTTATCAGTAATTTCGACAGCGTAATTTTCCTCATTGGGAATAAGCGCAACCCATAATTCGCCCTTGCTGTGGCTGATGGCCTCTATGGCATTGATCAGAATATTCAGAAACGCTATCTTCAATTTTTCCTTGTCCCCGTTTACATAACATGGAAACTCCGGATAGCTGACCTTCAATTTAATTTGTTTCAGCGTAATCCTGTCAACCGCAGCGTTGATCGTTTCATCAATGGCAGTTTGAAGGGGAATTTTTTGAAACACCACCTCGGTAGGTCGCGATGAAGTAAGCAATTCCGTAATCAGATCGTTGATGCGGCGGCCGTTCCGTTCAATGATATCCAGGTAGATCCGGTCATCGTTGTTGGTGGAAGTCGTCAGCTGCTCGAGAGACATGTGAATGTTGCTCAGGGGGTTCCGGACTTCATGCGCCAGTGTTCGGACCAGCCGGCCTGTCGCCGCCAGCTTCTCAGCCAGTAACGTCGCCCTTTCCGTCTTTTTTTGATTTGTGATATCGTGGAGAATTCCCTGAACATAACGGTCGTTATGACTATCCTTCTCCAGGGACAGGTTCAGAATGCAATTCCTTTTTTTTCCACGGTTGTTCAGAACTTCCACCTCGAGATCGTTTACTTCACCGTTGGCAATCAGCCGGTCGCGTATGGAGCCCCGTATCGATTCTCCTTCAATAAACTGATAAAGATCCATGTTCAGTAACTCCGCTTTTCCACATCCAATAAGAGCAGACATCGACTCATTAACATCTTTGAATACCAGCTCCTCGTTGGTTGTAAACACGGCCTCTTTCGACTTTTCAAAAATGTTCCTGTATTTGCGCTCATTCGCCTTCAGTGCCTTCATAGTCGCCGCGCGTTCGAGCGCATAACGAATACAGCGCTCCAGTTTTTCCGTCGTCAATTCAGATTTTACGAGGTAATCGACGGCACCCATTTCCATGGCCTGTTTGTCAATGGCAGAATTGCCTTTACCCGTCAGCAAGATGATCGGTTCCTCACAGTTCTTGTCACATGCTTCCTTGAGAAGATCGATTCCGGTTTTGGCGCCAAGGCGGTAATCCACAAAGTAAAGATCAAACTCTTTGCGAATGATTGATTCAAGCGCCTTCTTGTAGTTGTAACACCACTTGATCTCAAAATGGCTGTCCTGAATACCTTGAATGAAAGTACTCGTTAAAATGAAATCATCTTCATCATCATCGATGATCAGTATGCGAACCTGCCGCGAACTTTGCATGTAATTAAAATTGGTTCTCCGGTATTATCACCGTAAAGGAAGATCCGGCGCCTGGCACACCCCGTGCTGCAATAATACCCTTATGGTTGTCAACAATCCGTTTGCAGATAGCCAACCCGATTCCGGTACCGGGATATTCAGCCTTGCCGTGCAACCGGTGAAAAATCTGAAAAATCTTATCGGCGTACTCCTGCTCAAACCCAATGCCGTTATCTTTGACATCGATGACATGGTAGACGCGCTCTCTTGCCAAACCGTAGTATTCTTTTTCACCTGTGCTTGCAACACGCACCTCGATGTGAACCTTCGGGGCAACCAATTCCCGTTTGAATTTAATAGAATTTGAAATAAGATTGGTGAATAGCTGTTCCATTTCTGCCGCAATTGCCTGAACGCGCGGCAGCGGCATGACGGAAATTTCAGCGCCTGTCTCCTCAACCTTCAATTCCAGGTTAGAAAGCGCCTTTTCGACAGCAGTATTGAGATCAACGGCGCCGAATGATTTTGGATTGCCGTTTGTTCTCGAAAACTCCAGCAGACTATCGATCAAACCTTTCATGTTCTCGGTTGATGCGAGTATCCGCTTAAAATACTGCTTGCTTTCTTCGTCAATTGCCTGGCCACATCTGGAGACAAGCCTTTCGGTGTACATGGCAATCTTCCGTAAAGGTTCCTGTAAATCGTGCGAAGCTACGTATGCAAATTCTTCCAGTTCTTTATTCGATCGATTCAGCTCTTTGAGGTTGCGCTCGTTTTCTATTACCGGTCGTATTACTGAGCTGATGTCGCAGGTTACAGCCGTCACCTTCAGAATTCCGTCCACGTCCAGATATGCCCTGCCTTTGCTCATCACATTTTTTATTTGGCCACCGGTATTTTTAATCGCGTATTCGAGGTCAAAGCAGCCCATTTCCCGGATGGCTCTGTTCAGCGTGTTACGGAACACTTCAACGTATGCCGGAACAATATGGCCGAGATAAATCTCTTCATCCATCATCACATTTGTATGTTCCGGATACCCGAGAATGGAAAAGATACCCGGGGTGCAGGTCATAGCGCGCGATGTGATGTCAAGGGACCACGAACCTGCCTCCATAAGCTGTTCTGACTCACGGTAGATCTCGTGCAGCGAATTTTCGTGTTGCTGAATTTTGTAGTCTTCCGTGATATCGTCGGAAATAAAAAGGATCATGAGGGGCTGATCTGGTCCATTTTGAACCACCCTGCCCGAATTCTTGTAATACCGGAATTTTCTTTCGCGGTCTTTGAATCTGCACTTAAAGGAAAAACAACCGTGTGGCTCCAGTTTCTGGAAATTTTCAAGTGCTCTTTCCATGATTGGAAGGTCCGCCTCGTATACCAGGTCTGTCAGCAGTCCGAATGACTCACTGGTTTCAAAAAAAGAGTATTTGAAACGTTCCCGGAATTTGCCGTTTGCATAGGAAATGCGGCCGGTTTCAGTGTCATAAATAAAAATGTAAGCTGGAATAAATTCGGTGATCCGACCGCCGCCAACAGTCAATTCCTCATAATACTTGCTGGAATCAATAAAGAAGTTTAAAAAATTCACCTTATCATTCATACCACTTCTTACAATTCCTGATTATTAAGGTCCTTGTATTGCTTGATCTTATTATACAAGGTCTTCCTGTCAATTTTCAGCAGCTTGGCCGCTTTGCTTTTATTGAAATCAACTTTTTTAAGTGTCTCCAGTATCCATTCATATTCCGCGTCGATGCTGACGCTCTTCAGGCCGGGTTCACGCATTGCCGGCTGGGAAGCACTGGTCACGATCTCCCGTGGGCTTGAAACCTGAACGGGTTCTCCGGTATTTTCAAACTGGAGCTTGCGGTAATTGACAAGCTCAAATGGAATACTCTTGATATCGATGACACTGCCTTCGGTGAGCAGGGTTGCGCGTTTGACCACATTTTTCAATTCCCGCAAGTTGCCGTGCCAAACATATTTTTTGAAAACGTCTTCAACTTCGGGTGAAAAGCGTTTGACATTTTTCGCAAGCTCGCGGTTTGTTGCCGTGAGAAAATGATTGGCAAACACCATAATATCGTTTACCCGTTCCCGCAACGGAGGTACGCTGATCTGGAACTCGTTAAAGCGGTGGTAAAGATCCTCGCGGAAGTGGCCTGCGCGGCAGGCATCCCACAGCTTCTTGTTACTGGCGACAATGATGCGAACATCCAGGTCAATATCTTTTGTCCCGCCGACCCTGCGCATTTTTCTTTCCTGTGTCACACGGAGCAACTGGACCTGTACATCGTATGGGAGGTTGGAAATTTCATCCAGAAAGATGGTTCCCAGGTTGGCAAGTTCAAAACTGCCAATCTTCTGGCCGATTGCGCCGGTAAACGATCCTTTCTCATGTCCGAAAAGCTCGCTGCCCGCCAGTTCCCGCGAAAGCGTGCCGCAGTCAATGGCGATGAAAGGTTTGTTCGCGCGTTTGCTTCTTTTATGAATTTCCTGGGCAATCACTTCCTTTCCGCTCCCGCTTTCACCATAAATGATGATGCTGTAATTCGTCGGGCCAACCAGATCGATCTGGTTCAGGATATTTTTAAAATCAGGGCTATCACCAAAAATATATCCGCCCGGCTCTATGTTGGACTTTGCCTTGATCAACGCCAGTTTCTCCTGCTCCTTGATCACGTCGCTGTCCGCCGCGGGTGTTCCATCGGCGCCCACGGCTGCTTTGTCTTCCGCTACTTTGCTGTTGAGCGCTTTGCGGATGGTGAGTAATATCTCGTCCGGAAGCAAAGGTTTTGTTACATAGTCCATGGCACCCAGCTTCATCACTTCGACTGCAGTTTTGATATTGCTGTACCCGGTAATGATGATCACAGGAACAACCGGGTTCTTCTCCTTAATCTTTTTAAGGATGGAACTGCCGCTCATATCTTCGAGGCGGAAATCACAAAGGATGAGATCGGGCTCTACGGTTTCGAGAATTTCCAGGGCAAGTTTGCCTGTAGTTGCTTCCAGTACTTCAAACCCGTGTTTCGATAAAAATCTTTTTAAAACAAAACACAGGTCCTTGTCATCATCAATGATTAATATTTTTTCCATGGGTCGGTTTGTATATTCTTCTTTCAAAATTTAACTCAGGCCAAAAAAGCGCGCATTTGGGCCGCAGGAATATGAAGCTGTTCGCGGTATTTTGTTACCGTTCTACGCGCGATCTCGAAACCGCGTTTTGCAAGCACTTTTACAAGCTGCTGGTCCGAGTAAGGACATTTTTTATCTTCCATTTGAATGACTTCCTGAATGGCCTGCTGAATGACCTTGTTGCTGACGACTTCTCCCTTATGGTTTGCGATCCCCTCTGTGAAAAGGGATTTAAGCAAAACGTTTCCAAAATGGGTCTGAACGTATTTGTTGCATGTGATGCGTGAAACGGTGCTGATATCAACGCCAACCATATCCGCAACATTTTTCAGGATCATCGGTTTGAGTTTGGTGATATCGCCTTCTTCAAAATAGGCATGCTGGATCCGCACGATTGCTTCCATCACCTTCAGCATTGTGCTTTCCCGCTGACGGATTGCGTTCACAAACCATTCCGCAGCGTTTAGTTTGCTTTTAAGATATTGTTTGGACCGGTTGTCCGTTCCGCTTTTCTCGGTATCGTACACCATCTTCTTCCACGAGGAGCTGATACATAATTTGGATGAGCGTTCGCGCGCCAGCATAACGTGCATCATGTCATTCTCCTGGGTCAAAATAAAATCCGGCAGAATTGTTTCCGTTTGCGGAGATCCGTAAGTTGCCGTGACGGGTTTTAGCTTCAGTGTGCTCAGTAAATGAAAAGTGTCTTTGAGGTCCTCCTCCTCGATCTTCAGCTCATTGATGATCCTTTCAAAATTCCGATGCATCAATTCGTTGTAGTAATTGTCGAGAATACGCAAGGCCAGCTTGACGTCAGGGCCCTGCTGCATCTTTTTCAACTGAAGGGTCAGGCATTCCTTGATGTTCGTCGTTGCAACACCTACGGGCTCGAGTTGTTGAATGATTGCGATCACCCTTTGAACCACCTCCGGCTCAATCCACTTGTTAAATTTCAACGAATAATCGTCGGCCAGTGCTTCGCAGGAAAACTCAAGAAATCCTTCGTCCGTTAAACTATCGATGATGAAATGTCCGACCTCCGTCTCCTGCTCACCCAATGTGTAGAGTGCCAATTGATTTTTCAGTTCCTGCCGGAAATCCTCAATTTCCACCAGGGGCTTTTCGATGGGTGCCTGGCTTTGAAAGTGCTGCGAATTCTCAAGTTTATAATCGGGAATATCGTCGTAACAATACTCCTCATAATCTTTATAATCCTGAACAGCTTCCTGAGACCCCTGATCAAAAGCCGTATCCTCATCAGCCTTTTCTTCAATCAGCGGATTCTCCTCCAACTCATTTTGAATACGTTGTTCAAGCTCAATCGTATTCAAGTGCAATAACTGCAACATTTGAAGATGCTGAGGATGAATCTTCAGTTGTTGCTTCTGTGTCAGGTTCTGGTAAAGCATACTTATAAAGGGTCGGTTAACACTTGGCGAAAACAGATACAAGCTTGGCACCACTTTATAACGTTATGGGTAAAAAAGATGGTTTTTATTGGTAATCAAGCAGTTACTTTTAAAAATTACTCCCTTTTACTACGACGCTATACAGTCGGTGTAGAATAACTTCCCAGGTAACACCCCTTAAAGATAGACCTAATGTGGAAAAAACTACTCACCATTTACCTGATTTTCGGGCTATCCCTCGCAATTCTCATCGCTTTATCCCTGTATGCTTACCAGCGTTTTAACGCTTACCTGAAATACGCCGAAGCCGTAGACCGCAATAATACAGTGCTCACCCAGCTCAACAAATTACAAATTGAACTGGCCGAGCTTGAAAACAATCAACGCGCTTTTCTCCTCTTCGAAGACTCGACATTTTATCGCCATTATGTCAACTATTCCGCCCGCATCAGGAATACCTTTTCGACGATTTACAATCTGATCAAAGCGGATCCGCCACAGCGAAAAAGAATTCAGAACCTGAACTTTCTCATCAAAAGCCATCTGGATTACCTTCAATCGGGTATCTCAGTCGGGTACCCTCCGACGGACTATCGCCAGGGTCAGAAATACCTCGAGCGGTGTTCCAGTCTGATCTCCGAAATGGAAATCAGTGAAAAAAAGCTGATGAGTGATCAGCTGGTGACCCGTCAGTTTTACGAAGAAACCACACCTCAAAATTTCAGGATTGTATTTGTGTTCACGCTCAGTGTTTTTGTGATCTCATTTGGGCTGCTTGCACAGCAATACCGCCACAGACTAAAATATCAGCAAAAGCTCGAGCAGAATATCATTGAGCTCAATCAGGCAAATTCCGAATGGGAGCAGATCGCTTATGTTGCTTCCCACGATCTCCAGGAGCCGTTGCGCAAGATCCGCACCTTCAGCGATATGCTGCAGACAAAGTATCACGAGAAACTCGACACGGAAGGTCAGGCGCTTGTAAGCAGGATCGACATTGCCTCATCCCGTGCCCAGTCGCTGATGCTTGACATCGTGAATTATAACATGATCGTTTACACCCGGGAAAAACTCCAGGCAGTGAACCTGGATGAAACCCTGAGCGATCTGCTTTCCGATATGAAAGAAGTGTTGAATCGGAAGCAGGCAAGTGTTCAGCACGATGGATTACCCGTGATCCGGGCCTATCCCTCGCAAATGACGATGTTGTTCAAATCACTGATCGAAAACAGTCTCAAATTTGCAAAGCCCGACGAGCCAGTACGGATTGTAATCTCATCATCGGTAATTCATAAAAAGCAGCTACCGGTAGACCAAACCCTGCAGTACTCAAATTTTCACAGACTTGTCTTTGAGGATAACGGCATTGGATTCGATAACCGGTTCGCAGATAAAATATTCAAGATGTTTCAGCGGTTGCATTCCCAGGATTCGACCTATGAAGGGCGCGGCGTTGGCCTGGCGATGGCAAAACGTATCATGACCAACCATAGAGGGTTCATCGTAGCCACGGGCCGTCCGGGCAGAGGCGCAAAATTCACATTGTATTTTCCGGTCCGCTGATGCTTTTGCCTGCGGAATGGCTTTCGACCGAAATCATATTGGAATACGCAAAAGATATCACGGCAAGCGTGAGCATCGAAAATCGGTTCTTCCATTCTCTTGTATATATCCAAAGGATCTCAGCTCCGATGGCTGCACCCGGGAGAATGCAATAGTCCACTACGGTGCGCGTGAGTGATTTCAGTATTTTATAACCAGGTTCCATATCTTGCTATGTATACCAGTTAAGAAAAGTAGGTGCCGCTTTTTTTTTAGATTTTTTTTCAAATGTTGCGCAACTTTTTCTACAGAAGGACGTAACGAACGGGTCGGATTGCTATCAAACGGGGAGCGACAATCACAGACGGGCGGCCAGATGGCATGTGATTGGTAACATGTACTGACGGAAAAAAGAGAACAATATGTTACGCTGGACTTTAACATTCCTGATCATAGCCGTAATTGCTGCTATTTTCGGATTTACCGGGATCGCTGCAGGAGCAGCCGAGATCGCAAAAATCATTTTCTATATATTTCTGGTCTTCTTTGTGATTTCTCTGATTGCGGGTGCATTCAGACGAGTCGATTGAAGCGAGATCTGTAGAATTACTGAAAGTGCAGCATGAACGCCGCACTTTTTTTATTTAAACCCTGACTGCAGGCGAACCGGATCTATTGGTTTCCATGCTCTTCCGAATTCTCGGTCACTTTCGGAATGTTCAATTCATTGACCTCCTGCTTGAGAATGAAGACGGCAGTCTTATCGGGCGTGATTCCTCCACCGAAATTCAGGGTGTAGACCTTTGTAAATTCAGCGCCAAGAAACAGGATGATCGAACTGTAATAAACCCAGAGGAGAATGATGATGATTGACGCTGCGGCTCCGTATGTGACGCTCACATCAGAAGCGCCCAGGTAAAATCCGATCACGAATTTTCCGGCCAGAAATAGACTCGCGGTGAAAATTGCGCCGACAAATGCATCCCTCCAGCGCAGTAGTCCGTCCGGCAGCACCTTGAAAATGATGGCGAAGAGCGTCGTGATAACAAGAAACAGGAAAACATAGTTAAACGACTGAAAAATAATCACGGTGGCCTCATCGAAAAACCGTTGTAATCTCTCGTACAACAGGTCCATGAGTGCGTGAACGGCCAGTGACACCATCAGCAGAAAACCGAAGGTGACAATCAGGGAAAAAGAGATCAGGCGATTGACAAGCAGTTTGAGCCATCCCTGCTTCGGCTTGGCTTTTAAAGACCAGATGTAGTTTATTGAGTCCTGAATTTCGGCAAAAACTCCAGTGGCCCCGACAAGCAACGCGACTAAGCCGAACGCTGCCCCGGTGGTAGTATAATCGGATTGTTCAATATTCTGAATAATATCCTGTATCTGCTGGGCGGCCTGATTGCCGACCAGACCATTGATCTGATAAAACAATTTTCCCCGCACCGCATCTCTTCCGAAAAAAATCCCGGCAAGGAAAATAATAATGATCAAGACAGGTCCGAGTGCAAAAACTGTATAGTAAGAGAGTGATGCGCTTAGTTTCATTCCGTTGTCGGCGACAAACTCAGTAATCGCCTGACGGAAAATAAGCCACCATCTACGCATTACTCTGCGGTATTTGCTTTTGGATATCCTCTACCTGAACAATAAATCTTGCCACGTCATCAGATGCAGAGGCGCCATAGCCATCCACGAGCGTACCTTTGACACCGTCATTCGTTTCAATGACATACAGGATGGCATTATCGCCAGGATCAGAGGATCCCTCGAAACGGTAAAAGTTCACGATCCTGACTTCGTCCGGCTTGTACACTTTGGTTCCTGCTCCAAACTTGCTGATGCCGTGCTTGTCGACCTGAAAATCCTCGGTATAACCCATCTCCCGCATTTTATTCGAACATGACGAAAGACTTTTCATCCAGGGAACATCCTGTCCTTCTTTTTTGTCTAACAAATCAGGTGTCATCATAACTGAAAGTATTTGATTTTGAAAAAAAATTAAATGCCTGACCTCCAAACTATACAAGTCAAACCTGTACACAAGGAGATCAGACAGAGTATTTTAGCGGTCACCGCGTTACAGCCTGATGCATGTCGCGGTAGCGTTTCACCACGTCATGAGCTGATTTAAGGTTGGACCGTTGATTAACAATAATTTGCCGAATATCCGCCGGCAGTTCATTCGCTGTTGCGATTGCCTCATCATAAGCTTTGAGCACGGCATCTTCGCCAAATTCACACAGTGCGATAAGTGATCTCCTGTCATGGCCACTTACAGTTGCCCGGATATCTGTCCATAACCGGTAGATTTTTCCCGGTTGTGTGGAATCATCCGGTGTTTTTCCTGACCTGGTTATTTCGCCCTTGAGCTCTGTCATGAATTGCGCACTGTGATTTGCCATGTTCGTGAACAGGGTCCGCAGGTCAATATCGGAAGGTTTAAGTTCCTCAATGGCCTTGTAATAAGCTTCCATCCTGTCATGATTGATCTGAATGAGGTCATTGAGCAAACCTGTCGTTTCATTTTTGTCCTTCATAATTTTCCTGCTGTTTTATCTATGATTCGAAATATTGCCCCCTCACGGTCGCCGCAGTGAACCGGAAAACAACGATATCACGAACAGTACCAGAAACAAGAAGAAAATAAACTTGGCGATCCCGGCTGCACCTGCCGCGATGCCGCCGAAACCGAATATGGCTGCTACTATAGCAACAACCAGAAATATGATCGTCCAGCGTAACATATATTTTCATTTTAAGTTGAACATATACAGGTCAAAAGAAAACTTATGCCATTCGGCTGCAAACCAACCCGTTTGCAGCCCCATCGGGCTGACACTTTACGCCTGCATTGAACAACAGCCACCCCATTATGGGTAATATTTACCACAGTGTATTTTTTATTATATTGCCGTTTTAAGCCGTTTCGAAGGTTTTAGAAAAACTTCCTTATGTTGGCACAAGCTTTTTTAATAGAAGCTGCAGAAAATGAGGATATCATGGCGATTGCACTGATCAAAAGCCGGTGGAACGAGGTTAAAGAACGGCTCAAGCAACAGTACAATATGCTCTCGGATGATGATTTAGCATTGACATTCGGCCATGAGGGAGATTTGATAGGCCGGTTGCAAAGGAAATTAGGCAAAACAAAAGCTGACATTCTCCGGATAATCGCAGAAGCTTAAATTGAAGGGGATAGAGGGGTATGAGAACGTTACTTCGGATTGTCGCAATGGTGGCGCTAACCATTTTCATGTTATCGCTTACCGAATGTGATACGCGCAGGACCGATGAAAGGTCGGATCGAGATGAAAAAGTAGAGGTTGAAGTCGAAAGCGAAAAGAAAGAGTTACGCGCCGATCTTCAGGAACTTGAAAATGATATTAACCGCGAGCTTGAAAAAGTGGAGCGGAAATTAGAACAGGCATCTGACGACACGAAAGTCAGACTTGAACGTGTAAGACTGGATCTTCGTAATGAAAAGGAGGATGTGAACAGAGCCCTGGCACAGCTTGAGCACGCCAGCCAAGAAAATTGGGACGAAGCAAAAGTCAACGCACGGAAAACTTCCAGGGATGTTCGGAATTCATTCCGTAAGCTTGGAAATGAAGTTGCCGACATCGTTGATGATGAGGAAGACAAGGACTAAAGTTCTAATTAAAGATTTTAGCTAGTGGGGTTTAAAAGTCGTTACCGTCCTGGTAGCGGCTTTTTTTTGTGCATATACGACCCGACTGCATATCAAACTTCGGCCAATAGTACTCTCCGGCCGGACATACCGGCGAACATAAACTCAATAAACAAACACGACTAATTAGGGTTAGGTGGTTTTAGCCGTTCCTTTAGACGGACGTACTTTTTTCTTGTGATATTCGTCCGCTTCGTCGATTGAGTGCGAGCTGAAAAGATCACCCTCGCGTTGCGCAAGGAAGGACAGCTTCACATAAAATTTTTTCAAAACTTCGAGTTCCTCTTCCGTCAGGTCCTCAATGTCAATGACGCGGTTGCTGGCGCGTTCATGGCATGCGATCAGTTCATTGAGCTTAAGTTGGATAGCGATTGTGTCCTTGTTTACGGATTGTTGAATGATGAACACCATTAAAAAAGTTACGACGGTTGTTCCAGTATTGATGACAAGCTGCCACGTGTCACTAAAACCAAAAAAGGGGCCGGTGATCCCCCACACAAGCACAACACAAAACGCGAGCATGGTTGCGATTGGGCGGCCTGCGAGTCTTGTCACACGTGTGGAAAACCGGTTGAAAATCCTTGAAGTACTTTTGACTTTGTGTTTGTTGTTCATAGGGGATCCATTAATTGGTTTAAAAACAAAAGTCAGGTTGGCCATTCCCAACCTGACTGTGAATCTGTCCACTGGAAGCCTGTCAACTCTCCTCTTCAGTTTCGCTTTCTCTTTCCGCCACTGCAGACAGGTTGATGTTGTTTTCAGCAATCTGCGTTAGCAACTCGTCGGTTTCTTTCTCTTCCTCCAGAATCTCGCCGAGGATGTTGCCGATCTCTTCGTTCCCAATGGTCTTTGCCAGCGTGGCAAGTCCGCCATAAGTCGCGATTTCATAATGTTCGACTTTTTGAGCGGCAATGATCAACGCAACATCCCTCGTAGAACTTCCTTCCTCCGTATCAGTAATGATCTTCTCACCTTCTTCGACCAGCCCGGCCATCGCTTCACATTTTTTTCCTCTCGGCTTTTCTCCCAACAATTCGAAAACCCTTTCCAGACGAATCACCTGATCTTCAGTAACGGCGAGATGGTCCTCAAACGCACCGGCCAGTTCTTCAGATGTTGCAGCCTTTTGGAATTTCGGAAGCGCTTTTACCAGATGCTTCTCAGCCCAATAAATATCCTTCAACTCTTCCATAAAATACCCGAGAAGCATGGAATCATTCTGCTCAGCCGTAAATGCCGGCTTTTTGGTTTGAGCTTTCGCACCTGTTTTCGAATTGCTTTTGGGCGCTGCCTTTGAATTGCTTTTTTTTGGTGACTTTTCCATAATCTGATTTTTTGAAAGGTGAATACTGGTATTTAGGTTTGGCCAATTTGAAATGACCTTAGAAAATTTGCATAGGCTTAGGATGGCGAAAAACGCTGTGCCACAAACCTACTCTTCCATTCATCGGTTTTAGTGTAGATAACAATACACCCTGTACGCTATTTTCCTCAACAAGAGCGGCTTCGATAGCGGTTTTAACATGGGACAAAGATCGTTGGGAAAATTCCCTCGGACGCGGGAAACTGACAGGTGTAATGTTTGCGGCCGCACATCCAGCTAAAAGATTTAACTCCTAATCAAACTTTATTACATTTATGGCGTAATTCGGAGGGAGGTTCAGCCAGACACCCTAGCAGCCGTCTTCTAAAAGCACAAACGTTAATTTATTTTATCTATGCAAATCTCAAAAAACAAAGTGGCGGCAATTCATTATACGCTTCGCGACAATGAAGGAACAATCATCGATTCCAGCGAGGGTCGCGAGCCGCTTCATTACCTGCACGGAGCGGGTAACCTGATCATCGGAATGGAGGAAGGACTTGAGGGAAAAAGTGAAGGTGACAAATTCGAACTGAAAATTGCACCGGAAAAAGGCTATGGTGAAAAAGATGATACCCTCGTTCAAAAGGTGCCGAGATCCGCGTTTGGAGACCAGGACGTAAAAACCGGAATGCGATTTTCAACAAACCAGGGTGGCGTGGTAACCGTCACTCAGGTCGGCCTTGAGTCTATTACAGTTGATGGCAACCACCCCCTGGCCGGTATTGAACTGAACTTTGCTGTCGAAGTCGTGGAGGTAAGAAATGCCACCTCCGAAGAACTGAGCCACGGCCATGTTCACGGACCCGGCGGTCATCAACACTAGGCTTATTTTGAAAATCCGTTAGGCGCATTTTTATTTAGCCCCGCCCAGCAATATATGCCACGCATCGGCTATACGCCCTTCAGCAATATACTTTTTTGCCAGCAGGTGCCGGTTTTCGACATTGGCTGGCCGGTCTTTTTCTACCCCGGCTTCGGGGATGCGTTCGACATTGGCCAGGATCGCCAGATCGTTTCCCGTCAACACATCGCTGTTCCTGATAAAGGCCGGCAATTGATCAATCCCAATGCCGGTCTTTTCGAGCGGCTTGGGAACAGTAAAGATCGAATCACCCTGTACGCGCGTGTAAAAGTCGCCGCCAAGGCGGGCAACCACATCCAGTTTGTATGGATCGATTTTTCCCTGGGGATCCAGAACCTCCTCCTTAATGTGCATCATCAAAATCTGGCATATCACAAGATTGCCGGCACCACCCTGATCGCCTGAGCTGATCACCTGAAGAACTTTACATTCCATGTTGATTGGAGACTCTCCTACCCGTGGCGGTTTCACGCGAATTGACTCTACCGGTGTAAAACCGGCTTTGACAAATTCATTTACGCCCTTCGGAAATTCCGTACTCGCAAGGGATGCCTGCTGCACCATGTCATAAGTCACAATGCTGATCACCACCTCCGGATGCTCCCTGACATTTTCGTACGTGTGTTTCGTCGTATTGTCGCGCGCCCGCCGTGCAGGAGAAAAAATCAGCAATGGCGGGTTCGCGCCAAAGCAATTAAAAAAGCTAAAGGGACTCAGGTTTACGTTTCCGGCTTTATCAATCGTACTGGCGAACGCGATCGGCCTCGGAGTAATCGCTCCCAGTAAATAACTGTGCATTTTTCCAACCGGGATTTCCTGAGGATCAATTGTCAGCATATTGTATTCTTAAATAGCCGGAAGGATAGTTCCCTTGCATTCTCCAAACCCAATGCGAAGATGGTTGCGTTTAGCGCATCCGCGAATGATCACGGTGTCGCCGTCCTGGAGGAAGGTACGCTGATCGCCGTCCGGCATGGTTAATGGTTTCTGTCCATTCCATGACAACTCGAGCAGGGATCCAAAAGAGTCCGGCGAAGGTCCGCTGATCGTACCCGATGCGTAGATATCACCGACCTGGATATTGCAGCCGTTTACAGTATGATGGGCCAGCTGCTGAAAAACATTCCAGTATAAGTATTTAAAGTTTGAGCGCGAAACAACTGCTTCATCTTTCCCCTCCGGCCTGATTGCTACCTCCAGGAAAATATCAAAATTTCCTGGATGGCCGCATTTCAAATACGCGAGTACCTCCGGATCTTGCGTTGGCCCTTCCACCCGATTCGGCTCGAGGGCATCCATGGTCACAACCCACGGCGAAATTGTCGAACCGAAGTTCTTGCCAAGAAACGGCCCGAGCGGTACGTATTCCCACTGCTGAATATCGCGGGCCGACCAGTCATTAAATAACACGAAACCAATGATGTGATCTTCCGTCTGGTCAATCGGGACCGGGTGACCCAGCGTCGAATCGCAGCAGGTGATAAACGCAACCTCAAGCTCAAAGTCGAGTTTTCTGGTTGCTGAAAAAACAGGATTTTCCGAATCCGGCAATTTGATCTGCCCCTTCGGTCTGCGAATGGGTGTTCCCGAGATGACGATCGACGACGCACGGCCATGATATCCCACGGGAAGATGTTTCCAGTTTGGTAGCAGCGCATTTTTCGGATCCCTGAACATTGTCCCCACGTTGGTCGCGTGCTCTTCGCTGGAATAAAAGTCGGTATAATTCGAAACTTTCACCGGCATCAGCATCTGGACCTCCTGCTTCGGCACCATGGCAATCTCTTTCGCCGCAATGTTTCGCTGCAATTCATTGTTATCATGCCGCAGCAGCACCGATATGCGTTCCCTGACTTCTCTCACCTTTTTTTTCCCGAGGGCGAAAAAATCGTTCAGATATTTTTGATTAAAAATCCCGGCGGGCAATCCAAGCCCGTCGAGAAGACCATTTTCGTGCAGATATACGAGGTCCACAACATAATCTCCGATGGCAACCCCGGCGACCGGTGTCAGATATCTCGTTTTAAAAATTCCAAAAGGAAGATTCTGAATGGGGAAATCGGAAGTTTCATCAACCTCAACCCAGCTTTTCAGATTCGGATCATTCGCGGAGATCATTTACAGTAAATTAACAGTACCCGGTTTGGAGCGGGGCTAAATTTAGAATTTTTGCAGTTATAAACGGTTATAACAATTTGCATATATCTGCATCCCGCCCAAAGTGGGCCTCGCGCTTTTTTAATATGGTGCGATGCATCTAAATTGCGACGTGATGAAAGACTTCGGTTTTCCCGCACCCTTCCAACAGCGAATGCAAGAACGGATCTCGGGCGAATGGGAAGCTTTTAAACTGGCACACACCACGGCCTCGCCGGTCAGCATCCGTCTAAATCCAAAAAAAGAATTTCAAGTCCTCCCCGGCGATCCGGTTCCATGGACCGATTTCGGCAGGTATCTCGAAAAGCGACCCATCTTTACCTTCGATCCTGCTTTTCATGCCGGCGCTTATTACGTACAGGAGGCCAGCTCCATGTTCCTTGAGCAGGCGATCAGGCAAACCGTCGATTTGAGCGCTGCCTTAAAGGTGCTTGATCTCAGCGCAGCACCGGGTGGAAAATCCACGCATGTTTTAAGCCTTATCAACGATCAGAGCTTGCTGGTATCCAATGAAGTGATCAGAAGCCGCGCGTCGATACTTTCTGAAAACATCCAGAAATGGGGGTACCCCAATTGCCTCGTCACCAACAATGATCCCGCTGATTTTTCAAATCTCGAAGGTTTTTTCGATCTCATCATCGTCGATGCTCCGTGCTCGGGCGAAGGATTGTTCCGGAAAGACCCGTCGGCCATGAAAGAATGGTCCGAAGACAACGTGAAGAAATGTGCCTTGCGGCAGCGGCGTATCCTTCACGATGTCTGGCCATCGTTGAAAAAAGATGGCGTTCTCATATACAGCACGTGTACGTATAATGAAATGGAAAATGAAAATAACCTGCGCGATTTCAGCACCGAGCTTGGTTGTGAATTTCCTGAACTCGTTACCGATCCTTCGTGGAAGATTACCCAAATTAAACAGGACCGTGTAACGGGTTACAGATTCTATCCTCACGAGGTAAAAGGTGAAGGATTTTTCCTCTCAGTGATGAAGAAGACCGACAGTCCGGATAAGGTGACTTTCAATAAAAAGACCCGTCTTAACGAAGCTGAAAAAAAATCAGCCGATAAAATAAGGAACTGCGTACACGAGCCAGCCCGTTTTAATTTTTTCCAACACCAGGACCTGATATTTTTCCTCCCAAAATCCTGCGTAGCGGACGTTGACTTTCTCCTTCAGCACCTGCGATTCGTTTACACCGGCACAAACGCTGGGACGTTAAAACACGACAAGCTTGTCCCCGAACACGCACTCGCATTGTCGACGGTTCTTGACCGGACTGTATTCAACAAAAGAGAGCTGGATATAGACGTCGCGCTGCAATACCTGAGAAAGGAAACGATTACATTGCCGGATGCGGAAAGGGGATACTGTCTTATTACGTTCAACAGCCTTCCGCTCGGCTGGGTGAATATTCTTGAAAACAGGGTTAACAACATGTATCCGGCGGACTGGCGGATCAGGATGTCGCAACCGATGGGTAATCAATAGCTGGCAATCCGTAGCCGGTTGGTGTATGTCGTGAGTATTGCGCGTCGAATACGGTGTCCGATACCTGGAGGCTAGCAAGCCGCAAAGTTGGGCTTTGGACCGGAGACTCAATACCCAACACCGACTTAAACCATGACAGCAAGGCAAATGGCCTGCCTGCCGATTTCCGCAAACTTACAAGCATTGATTTATTCAATTTCTTTATTTTTGCAGCCTTTAAGCATTTAGCGCAATGTCATTATCGACCAAATACAATCCAGCGGAAGTAGAAGATAAGTGGTATCAATACTGGATGGAAAAGCGGTTTTTTCATTCAAAACCGGATCCCCGGAAGGAATCATACTGCATTGTTATCCCTCCTCCCAATGTGACGGGTGTTTTGCACATGGGCCATATGCTTAACAATACCATCCAGGATGTGCTGGTCCGCCGCGCCAGAATGCAGGGCAAGGAAGCTTGCTGGGTTCCCGGAACCGACCATGCCTCCATTGCAACAGAAGCTAAAGTCGTGGCCATGCTTCGCGATCGCGGAATTAAAAAATCCGACCTGAGCCGCGAGGAATTCCTGAAATATGCCTGGGAATGGAAAGAAAAGTACGGTGGCATCATCCTGCAGCAATTAAAAAAGCTCGGCGCCTCATGTGATTGGGAGCGTACAACCTTTACCATGGACCCCGATTATTACGGTGCCGTGATCAACGTTTTCGTTGACCTTTACGAGAAAGGCCGCATTTACAGAGGGCTGCGGATGGTCAACTGGGATCCCGCAGGCAAGACAGCTTTGTCGGATGATGAAGTGATCCATAAGGCAGTGCAGTCAAAACTGTATTACATACAATACAAAATCGAAGGCAACGCAGATGAGTTCCTTACTATCGCGACCGTAAGACCGGAGACCATCATGGCGGATACTGCTATATGCGTCAATCCCAATGATAAACGTTACAAACATCTCAAGGGCAAACGCGCCGTTATTCCGCTGATCAACCGGTCAATTCCCGTGATTGAAGACGAATACGTCGCAATGGACTTTGGAACCGGATGTCTCAAAGTGACACCGGCGCATGATATCAACGATTACGAGCTCGGAAAAAAACACAACCTCGAAGTCATCGATGTTCTCAACGAGGATGGAACGTTGAATTCGAAAGCACAGGTTTTCGTGGGTGAGGACCGTTTTATTGCCCGTAAAAAAATTGTGAAGCAGCTTGAACTGGAGGGCCACCTTGCCAAAACGGAGGACTACATCAGCAACATCGGATTTTCGGAGCGAACCGACGCCGTGATTGAACCGCGTCTTTCCCTTCAATGGTTCCTGCAGATGGACGAGATCACCAAACCGGCGCACCGTCATGTGATGGACGATACCGTGCAGCTGATTCCGGCGAAATTCAAGAACACGTACAATCACTGGATGTCGAACGTTCGCGACTGGTGCATATCACGACAGTTGTGGTGGGGCCACCGGATCCCTGCCTGGTATGACGGAGACGGGAACTACGTCGTTGCTAAAACAGAAGCGGAGGCACTGAAGAAATATGCCGCAAAATACCCTTCATCGGGAACACCCGCGCTCCAGCAGGACCCGGACGTTATGGATACCTGGTTCTCAAGCTGGTTGTGGCCGATCGCCGTGTTTGACTGCTCTGTCTTCAAGGACCCTGTAAACAACAAGGGCAACGAGGACCTGAATTATTATTATCCGACCAACGATCTCGTAACCGCTCCGGAAATTTTATTCTTCTGGGTGGCGCGGATGATCATTGCAGGATATGAATATCGCAAGCAGCCGCCGTTCAGGAACGTATACCTCACTGGAATCGTACGCGATACCCTCGGCAGGAAGATGTCCAAGCAGCTCGGCAACTCACCTGACCCGCTTGATCTGATAAAACAATACGGCGCTGATGCCATCCGGACCGGCATGCTATTCAGTGCGCCTGCAGGTAATGACCTTTTGTACGACGAGAAACTTGTGGAGCAGGGACGAAACTTTGCAAACAAGATCTGGAACGCATTCCGGCTGGTGAAGGGATGGTCCACAATTGATTCGAACGCTCCGGAAGAGAACACAACGGGGGTCATGTGGTTTGAATCGCGGCTGGCGCAAAGTCTTGCCGAGGTCGAAGATCACTTCAGCAAATTCCGCCTGTCGGATGCGCTTCATGGCCTGTATAAACTTATCTGGGACGACTTCTGCTCGTGGTATCTTGAAATCATCAAGCCTGAGTTCGGAAAGTCGATCGACCGGGGAACCTATGATAAAACAGTCGAATATTTCGAAACGCTTTTAAAGGTACTCCATCCCTTCATGCCATTTATTACCGAGGAGTTGTGGCATGAATTGCGGGAAAGAACTGAGGACGAATGTATCCTTGTCGCGGCGTATCCGCAGGCGGGAAAATCTGATGCAAAAATACTGGCCGAATCATTGTTGGCATTTGATGTCGTCACCGAGATCCGAAATATCCGGAACACCAAAAACATTTCCCCCAGGGATGGTTTAACCCTCCTGGTAAAAAATGGGGAGAACGTGCCCTTCAACACCTTCTGGCCGATCATTAGAAAATTGTCGAATTTATCGCAAGTCAGTTTCGTACCGGACTTCGGCCAATCAGGCGGGTCGGGTTTTGTGATCAAGGCAACGGAATTTTATGTTCCGCTCACCGGACACGTCGACCTCGAAAAGGAACGAAACAACATCCTGAAAGACCTCGATTACTACAGGGGTTTTCTCAACAAGGTTGAAGTAAAACTTTCGAATGAGAAATTCGTCACGGGCGCGGCGCCGCATATTATCGAAGGCGAACGAAAGAAGAAAGCGGACGCCGAAGCCAGGATCAAGGCGCTGGAGGAGAATCTGGCCAGGCTGAAATAATTCACGGGTGTTGCCTCCCGTAGGAATACCATTTTCAATTGAGCGCATTGTAGTATTCGAAGATCTTTTGGAGGTGGTGTTCTGTATTGAGGTTAAGGTTATTGCGCACGATGAACGTCTCGATCTCGTGTGATCGATCGCCAAACAGTGACAGCAGTTTTTTCCGGTTTGCAGGCAGGCTGAAAACCTTTCGATCCGCAACGAAATAAAACTTTTCTTTTTTCACGATGCGGTCGTCCTTGCTGCCGACGTTGAACTGGATGTTGTAGTCTGCCTTTTTGATGATTGCAGTTGAATGTTGAATAAGGATAATCTGCCATCCGCCAGAACCTGAAAAAATCCGGTTAACGGAATTTCATCTTCAGCATTGTAGTCTTTGGCATTCACGAAATATTGCGGGATGGTTTGAACAGAATCCACCCAGCTGAAAGCTTTGATGGCATTAACCGCGATGACTTTTATGCCGCTTCGCGACCTGACCTCCATTTCATTCCTAAGCAGGTCGAGGCGAAGAGGGTATCCGTCGAGCCGTGTTTCAGATGCATAAAGTATCAGGCTTCCTGATCTCCAGTTGTTGTGAAGGTAAACGTCTCCAACCAATTGCTTCTCTGGCAATGGAATGCCATAGGTAATGTCATTTGGATTCAGCGTCCTGAGTCGCTCGAGCGTGAAGGCTGCCCGTATATTGGGCGGAAGAGCGGTAACCTGGGAAAATGCCGTTGCCTGCGGAAGCAACGCGAACAGGAGCAGCAGCGATCGTTTCATCGGTTCTTGTTTAAACCGAATTTAGACAGGATGTGGTCATTTTGGCAACCCCCGTTTGTCGGGATATCTTCTATTGCTCCGGGGCCGAAGCAATGTAAGCGTTGTCAAAATCTCGCCGCCAGCAACAATTCAATATCCTTGTGCTTCAGTCCAAACTTCCTTGCGACATGCTCGTTTGTCAGGCCGCCCTTGTATGTGTAGACGCCTTTCATAAACCATTTGTGGCTAAAAACCATTTCCTCGATCCCGCCTTCTTCTGCTGCCCGTAAAATGGTCGGCGTAAAAATATTGCTGAGGGCCGTTGTGGCGGTATGCGCTACCCGCGAGGCAACATTCGGAACGCAATAGTGGATGACTCCATGTTTCCTGAATACCGGTTTGCTCAACGTTGTGATCTCGGATGTTTCGATACAACCTCCCTGATCGATACTAAGGTCGATGATCAGTGAATCGGGCCGCATCTGAGCGACCATTTCCTCGGTGATCACGTGACGGGCGCGTCCTTTTTCAGCGCGAAGGGCACCAATCACGACGTCGGCAGTTTTTAGCGTCTCACTTAGTGTGATTGTATCGATCGTCGAAGTATAGATCTGATGACCGAGCAGATGCTTGATGCGGCGTAATTTATAAAGGTGATTATCGAAGATCTGAATGTCAGCGCCGAGCCCGAGGGCCGCGCGGGCTGCATACTCGGCGACCGTTCCGGCACCAATAATGACCACTTTTGTCGGAGGGACACCCGTGATGCCACCCAGTATAACGCCTTTTCCGTGATTTCCTGTACTCAGATATTCCGCGGCAATCAGCATGACCGTGCTTCCTGCAATTTCACTCATGGCGCGGATGATGGGCATACCCCCTACCTTGTCTTCAATGAACTCATAAGCAAGGGCGGTAACTTTTTTCTTCATCAGGGCATTGAGGTTCTCAACTTTCAGGTGCCCGATCTGCAGCGCCGAGATCAGCGCCTGGCCGGGGTGCATCAGCTCGATCTCTTCCAGGGTAGGCGGCTCGATCTTCAGAATGATCTCGGCTTTATAAACTTCCTCGGGAGAGTAAACGATCTTTGCGCCGGCGTCGCTGTATTGTTTATCCGTGAATTTCGAATCAACCCCCGCTTTCGTTTCCACCCATACTTCGTGACCGTTGTTCACGAGTAGGGCAACGGCGTCAGGGGTAAGACTGATCCTGTTTTCCTGAAGAGAAACTTCTTTCGGCAAGCCAATGAAGAAGGAGTTCTTGGCCATCTTAACCTTCATCAGCTTCTCCTGGGGAGACAGGCTTGTTTTTGCCAGCGCTTCAAATCCTGTTTTTTTCTTTTCCGTCATGAAACGAAAGGGCTATGGTTCGTAATGTTTGGCTTTCAAGATCTATTTTGATATGAACATATTCAGGCGGAATAAGTCCGGGTATCTTTTCCGGCCATTCCACAAAACAATAGTTTCCGGAATAGAAGTACTCTTCCGTTCCGATATCAAATGCTTCTGCCTCGTTCCTGATTCTAAAAAAATCGAAGTGAAATACCCTTCCCCCATCCGTGGCATATTCATTAATGATTGAAAATGTAGGACTGCTCATGGTGTCAGCGACTCCGAGTTTCCGGCACAGGAATTTAATCAATGTCGTTTTACCTGCCCCCATTTCACCGGTGAACAACCAGACTTTCGTATCTTCAGCGTCGTTCATCATCTCTTCTGCAATTGCTGGCAATCCGGTTAAAGTAACGTGTTGATACAAGCGCTGACTGACCTCACGAAACATTCTTCGAATTTAAGAAAATAATAGGAATGATCATCTCCTCCATGCTTACGCCGCCATGCTGAAATGTATCCTTGTAGAAGTTCACGTAATAATTGAAGTTATTCGGGTAAGCAAAGAACTGGTCCTCGATGGCAAAGACATAACTTGTTGAAACATTCATTTTAGGGAGAAAAAGCCTTTCCGGTTTCGATGCCTGCATTACCTTTTCGCCTTCGTACCCCAGGTTCTTGCCCTGCTTGTAACGCAGGTTCGTGTTGACGCTCCGGTCGCCAATGATCTTGAACGGGCGCTTGACGCGAATGGTGCCATGATCGGTGGTGATGATCACCTTAATATCCTTTTCGCTGATCTTGCGGATGATCTCTATCAGCGGCGAATGCAAAAACCACGATTTTGTGATCGACCGGTATGCAGATTCATCGGGAGCCAGCTCACGTACCATAGCCATATCGGTACGCGCGTGGGAAAGCATATCAACAAAGTTGTAAACAATCACGTTGAGATCGTTCCGGAAAAGGTTGTTGATCGTATCAGCCAGGTTCCTGCCCTCTTCGAGGTTCTTGATCTTGTGATACGACATCTTTACCTGAATATTGTTTCTCCTCAATTGTTTGCTCAGGAACTCCTCCTCAAAATTATTCTTGCCTTCCTCTTCATCTTCACCCACCCACAGGTCCGGATTGGTTTTTGCCATTTCCGAAGGCAGCTGGCCGGAGAAGATCGCATTTCGCGCATAAGCGGTGGTCGTGGGCAGGATCGAATAATAGTGCTCTTCACGGCTGATGGTAAAATATTCCGCCAGAACCGGTTCAATAACCTTCCACTGATCGAAACGCAGGTTATCGATCAGCAGCACAAATACCGACTTGCCCTGTCCAAGCTCGGGAAAAACCTTCCGTTTCATCAACTGATGGGATAACAGCGGTTTGTCCGATTTGGGATCATTGAGCCACGCTTCATAGTTGCGGATGATAAACTTCGCGAAGTTCGCGTTAGCTTCGTTCTTCTGCATTTCAAGAACCTCCGACATATCGTTATTCTCCATCTGCAATTCCCAGAAGACAAGTTTCTTGTAGATGTCCGCCCACTGATCATGATTCATGTTATCCTGGAAAGCCATGCTGATCTTGCGGAATTCCTGCTGATAATTCAGGTTCGTCTTTTCAATGATCAATCGTTTGTTGTCCAGAATCTTTTTAACCGAAAGGAGGATCTGGCTTGGATTCAGGGGTTTTATCAGATAGTCCGCGATCTTCGAGCCGATCGCTTCCTCCATAATCTGCTCTTCCTCGTTTTTGGTGATCATCACCACCGGAAGGTTCGGCTTATTATTTTTGATCTGTGTCAACGCTTCGAGACCCGACATTCCCGGCATGTGCTCGTCCAGAAATACAACGTCAAAGTTTCTTTCATCGCATAATTCAACAGCTTCGGCGGCGTTGTTGACGGGTGTTATGTCATATCCTCTCTGCTCCAGGAAGATAATATGGGGCTTGAGAAGGTCAATCTCGTCATCCGCCCAGAGTATGTTGTAACGTTGCATGGCTAATTTTGAATCAATTTAACAATATCAGGACAAAAGCGGTTACCAAAGAATATGAATTGGTTCTTTGAAGGCATAATACCAATAAATTTACGCTGGAATTGATAAATGTATTTTGAACGGCTTTAGATTGCACAAAAAAATCACGCCAGCGATTTGAACAAGAACAAGATCATCAATGACCCTGTTTATGGTTTTATAACGGTCAAAAGCGACTTGATCTTTGACATTATATCCCATCCTTTTTTTCAAAGGCTGCGACACATCAAACAACTGGGACTTACCGATCTCGTATATCCCGGTGCGCTGCATACCCGCTTTCAACACGCGCTGGGAGCGATGCACCTGATGGGGAAGGTCCTCGATAATTTGCGGCAGAAAAAAATCGAGATCTCAGACGCGGAGTATGAATCAGCGCAGATCGCCATTCTGCTTCATGATGTCGGCCACGGCCCGTTCTCACACGCGCTGGAAGATTCACTTCTGAACAGTATTAAGCACGAAAGCATCTCTTATCTGATGATGGCCCACCTTCATGAGGAGCTGGGTGGAGCAATAGACGTCGCGTTAAAAATTTTCCGCAACAGCTACCCGCGGAGATTTTTCCACCAGTTGGTATCCAGTCAGCTGGACATTGACCGCCTGGATTACCTCACCCGGGATTGCTTTTTTACCGGGGTCCAGGAAGGAACCATCGGCGTGGAGCGGATTATCTCGATGTTAACGGTTCATCGTGACCAGCTTGTTGTGGAGGAAAAGGGAATTTACAGCATCGAAAATTTTTTGACGGCCCGCCGGCTGATGTACTGGCAGGTTTACCTTCACAAAGCAACCGTGAGCTCGGAAAGAATGCTGGTAAACATCATCCGGCGCGCGAAATTGCTGGTGCGTGGCGGTGAACAGGTGCCGGCGAGCAGTTCCCTTTTGCTATTTCTCAAAAACGATTTTTCCATCGACGATTTCCGCACAAATAAAAAGGCACTGCATGCGTTCGGCACACTTGACGACAATGACATCTGGGGTGCAATCAAATTGTGGCGGAATCACGACGACCGGATCCTGTCGCTGTTATGCCGGATGATCCTGGAGCGGAGACTGTTTCAAATCGTTTTGAGCACCGATCCGATTCGCAAATTTCTCGTTGAAAAAATCAGGACCGGCGTTTCGCGCCAGTACCGGACACTGCGATCTGAATCCCAATATTTATTTTCCCACGGAACGGTGTCCAACGAAGCGTATGCGGAAGGTGAAAAAATAAATATTCTAACCAAAAACGGAGAGCTGCTCGATATCGCGCAGGCGTCCGACCTGCCCAACATCAAGGCGTTTAACAAAATCGTCAAAAAGAATTATTTGTGCTGGCCCAGGGACGTTCCGGTATGAAAAACGCGGGCCGGTTGTGGCCAATTTGGATCCGCAACGCACAGAATTACGCCATATAAACCGTATCTTTGCCGGTCGTTCGTAGGAACTTATTCAGGGATTAGGCAACTTTACCTTCCTGTACTTCTGATTCGTCGAAATATGGATGATTAAAGTTAATACATAACAGTTATGGAGTTTAGTATAAACCAGGTGGCAGCCATGCTCGGTGGCCAGGTGAAAGGGAACGGAAATGCGAAAATTAAAATGCTGGCAAAGATCCAGGATGCCAAGGAAGGCCAGATCGCATTTTTGTCCAATCCAAAATATGAGCAATACATTTATACAACTCAGGCATCCGCGGTTATTGTAAAAAAAGACTTTCAACCTAAAAAAGAAATCGAGTCGACCCTCATTCTGGTCGAAGACCCTTACATCAGCTTTACAGCTTTACTGGAAGAATACCACAAACTCGTTTCGTTTCAGAAAACAGGTGTTGAGCAGCCAGCTTTCATCGGCGAAAATTCCACCGTCGGTTCTCATATTTACAGAGGCGCTTTCTCATATATCGGCAACAACGTAACGATCGGTCATAATGTAAAGATCTATCCACATGTTTATGTAGGCGACGATTGTGTGATAGATGACAACACCATCCTTTATGCCGGAGCCAAATTGTATTCCGGAACGCGCGTTGGCAAAAATTGCGTCATTCATTCGGGAACGGTCGTTGGAAGTGATGGATTCGGTTTTGCACCGCAGGAAGACGGCAGCTATAAAACAATCCCCCAACTCGGCAATGTGATCCTTGAGGATAACGTCGCCATCGGGGCGAACACGGTGATTGACTGTGCAACCCTATTTGGCGATTCAACGCTGATACATCAGGGTGTCAAACTTGACAACCTCATTCAGATCGCGCACAATGTCGAGATTGGCAAAAACACCGTGATCGCTGCGCAAACTGGCATTTCAGGTTCCACGAAGATTGGTGAAAATTGTATCTTCGGAGGACAGGTTGGTGTTGCCGGCCACATTGTAATTGCCAACAAAACAGCCGTTGGCGCGCAGTCGGGTGTTGGTAAAAACACCAAAGAGGGCCACCGGTATAACGGTTCGCCAGCAATTGACCTGAAGGATTGGTTTCAGTCCTACGCTATTTTCAAAAAACTTCCGGATATATCCCAGCGGCTAAAGGAGCTGGAGGCAAAGGTTCGTCTGCTGCAAGGCGATTCTGAACCGGTCTCAAAAGAATAATACGTTCCAGTTCAATCGGTTGCGTAATACCATTTTGCGTTTATTGGCTAATCTGGATAATTGCAGTTAAATTTGCCGACTTTCCAGTAGTATGCTTAATATTAAACAGCAAACAATCCAGCGTTCTGTGTCTCTTTCCGGTGTAGGCCTGCATACTGGTGTGCAAACCAAAATGACATTTCTGCCCGCGAAACCCAATCATGGGATAAAATTTCAGCGGATTGATCTGCCCGGAGCTCCAACAATTGATGCGGATTGCGATAACGTGGTCGATGTTTCGAGAGGAACCACGATTGAGCAGAGTGGTGCCCGGGTCAGCACCATAGAACATACGCTGGCAGCCCTCGTTGGCCTTGAGATTGACAATGTGCTGATACAGCTTGACGGCCCTGAGTGCCCCATTATGGACGGTAGCTCGATTCAATTCGTCGAAACACTCAAAGACGCGGGCAGCGAAGAACAAAATGCGCTACGCGACTTCTTTGAAGTATCAGATCCAATTTTTTACCGGGAAGCCCCCAGAAACGTGGAAATCGCGGCCCTGCCACTCGATGACTACCGCGTCACGGTAATGATCGATTATAATTCTCCTGTTTTAGGCAGCCAACACGCATCCATCACCGATATCAGACAATTTGAAAAGGAAATCGCCAATTGCAGGACTTTTTGTTTCCTCCATGAGTTGGAAATGCTTTACAAAAACAATCTGATCCGCGGAGGCGACCTGAATAATGCTATCGTAATTGTCGATCGTATTGTACAGGAGAACGAGCTTGAAAACATCGCCAAGATGCTTGGTAAGCCCAAGGTTGCGGTTAAACAGGAAGGAATTCTTAACAATATCGAGCTCAGGTATAAAAACGAACCAGCCCGCCATAAGCTGCTGGACATTGTTGGCGATCTGGCCCTCGCAGGCCGCCCATTGAAGGCTCAGGTTCTCGCAGCCAGGCCGGGACATGCCGCCAACGTTGCTTTCGCCAAGAAGCTTAAAAAGGCCATGCAGGAAGCAGACAAACTTGGAAGGCCGAAATACAATCCGAGCCTTCCCCCTGTAATGGATATCAATAAGATCACAGCTACATTGCCGCACCGGTATCCCTTCCTGCTGATCGACAAGATCATCTATCTCGATAACGAGAGCGTTGCGGGTGTGAAAAACGTCACTGCCAACGAATACTTCTTTCAGGGACATTTCCCTGGCAATCCTGTTTTTCCAGGCGTGCTTCAGATCGAAGCGATGGCTCAGATCGGCGGAATCCTTGTTCTGAATACAGTTCCCGACCCCGAAAACTATTGGACTTATTTCCTCGGAGTCGAGAATATGAAGTTCCGCAAGATGGTGCTCCCCGGTGACACGCTGGTCATTCAATGTGATCTTGTAGCACCAATCAAGCGCGGCATCGCAAAAATGTACGGCCGCGCCTTCGTCGGAAATACTTTAGTGAGTGAAGGTACCATGACTGCCAGCATTGTTAGAAAAGATTCATGAGCCGGTTCCCATTAGCAAACGTTCATCCCGAGGCTCAAATAGGTAACAATGTTACAATTGAGCCATTCGCTACCGTTCAAAAAAATGTTGTCATTGATGACGGCGCATGGATCGGTGCCAACGCCGTCATATGGGATGGATCCCGGCTTGGCAAAAATGTGAAGATCTATCCGGGAGCTTCGGTCTCCTCAATTCCCCAGGATCTGAAATTCGCCGGCGAAAAAACTGAAACCTATATCGGAGATAACACCGTCATCCGCGAATGTGTTACCATTAGCCGCGGCACGACTGACAAGTTCAAAACCGTGATCGGAAAGAATTGCCTGCTCATGGCCTATGTCCACGTTGCGCACGACTGCCTGATCGGAAATAATTGCATCCTTGTAAATGCTGTTCAGGTTGCCGGACATGTGACGATCGATGACTGGGCGATTATTGGCGGAGCAAGCGCTTTGCACCAATTCGTGAAAGTTGGAGCGCATGTGATGGTCTCCGGAGGTTCCCTGGTGCGCAAGGACATTCCCCCTTTCACGAAAGCCGCGCGAGAGCCCCTCACGTACGCGGGAATCAATACAATCGGACTGAGACGCCGCGGATTTAATTCTGAAAAAATCACGGAGATACAGGAGATCTACAGGTATATTTTCCTGAAGGGTCTTAACAATTCCAAAGCGCTGGAAGTGGTTGAAAAGGAAATTTCCAGCAGTACTGAGAGAGATTACATCATCGATTTCATTAAGACCTCAGAACGCGGAATAATGAAAGGTTACGGCGCCAATGACTGAGCACAGGCGTCGAATCAACCATTGAAAGCAACGACCAAATCAGTCACAAACCTTGATAATCACCGCCGACGCAATCAGTAAACGTTTTAACCGCGAATGGATTTTTAGGAAATTCACCACAACCTTTTCTTCCGGTACAACTTATGCGATAACAGGTCCTAACGGCTCTGGTAAATCGACCCTGCTAAACATCATTTCCGGCCAAGTTCCACCATCGGAAGGCAACATCTCCTACACGGGAAATCAGGGGAATATTCCAGTCGAAGATATTTACACCCATTTGGCGATTGCCTCACCTTCCATGGACCTGATCGAAGAGTTTACGCTTGAGGAGCACCTCGATTTTCATTTTCGCCTCAAGCCACCGCGCCCGGGCCTGACTACACCCGAAATCCTGCGGCGGATGTATCTTGAAAATGCAAAAAAGAAACAATTAGGCAACTTTTCGTCGGGAATGAGGCAAAGGGTACGGCTCGGACTCGCTTTTTACAGCCAATGTGAGATTTTGATCCTGGATGAGCCTGCCACAAACCTCGACAGCCAGGCATATAATTGGTATCGGGCTGAGCTCGGGAAGATTCCAAAAGAATGCCTTGTGATCATCGCCTCCAACAACGCGTCTGAATACCCTGAAAACAGTGTGATTTTGGACCTGCAGAATTTCAGGCGCTGATTATCCCCAAAACGGTTCGCAAAAAAATACCCGGTTACGTTTGCGTGCTCCCGGACAATAAACAGGGGCAAATGCTGTTGAATTTCTGAGAATTTAGCCCCATATTGTAAAACTTTTAACATCGACAAAATGAAACTTTTAGCAAGAATCCTCTCTCTTTTCGTCCTGGCGGCACTCGGATTGTTTTACATGGGTTGTGACCCTGATGACGGGCCTAAATTGTCGGAAAAGGACAAACAAATTGAAAAACTCAATGGCAGCTGGTTGACAACGGACTATAAGCTCGATGGCGTAACCCCTGCTGACCTGAATTATTCAGAATTCGTTCTGCAACTGACTGGCGAGACAGGTGATGAAACGATGGGATTCTCGGTATTAAAGCGCCCCCTGGAAAAACCCAGTCCATGGCCAGAAAGCGGCGAAATTGAGTTTGGCACTAACGTGCAGCAAAATCTTATACGCAAGGATCCGCAAGACGTAGATGTTCAGATGACCTATGAGGTTACTGAAACAACCCTGGTCGTGGAATTTACTTTCAGCACAGATCCTTATGTGCCGGATGGCAGGGTCAGAAATGTTACCGGTGACTGGCATTTCGAATTTACAAAGCAGTAAGCCAGCTCAAAAAATATTCAAAGCCCCGAAAGGGGCTTTTTCATTTCAATACAACGATCGTTATGCCATCTCCGCCCCGCTCAATATGCTCGTCGGTCATGGAAGCCACTTCCTTATACTTTTTTAGATTTTCGCGGATCACCTTCCGGAGAACCCCTTCCCCCTTTCCATGAAGGATTCGTACTTCTCCCTGCCCTAGCAGGATTGCCGTGTCGATGAACTCACCAAGTTTGGGGATCGCTTCTTCGACACGCATTCCGCGAACGTCGAGCGTACTGTTAAAACGCGACTGCTTCTCGTACATATCGATCCCGATAGCTCGATTTTGTCTCGCCGCCACCGGTTCAGAGGGGCCCGTTGCTTTTTCCAACTTTCCGATGTTCACCAGAGATTTTAGTTCGCCAAACTGGACCGTCGCTGTTTTTCCCCTGATGGAAAGGACGATACCGCTTCCCTCCTGTCCGAGAATTCTCACCCTGTCTCCTTCGGCTATCGGCACCTTTGACCGTTCCTTTTTCTCCGCAGGTGGCACAATCCGGGTTGTCAGCGATTGAAGATTTTTTCGAACCTTGATTGTTTCCTTTTTTTCCGCTTTGTTCTCCCGGATGTGACGGATTGTTTTTTCAATCTCGCGATTTGTGCTCTTCAGGAGCTCGGCAGCTTCATCCTTTGCTTTTGTGATGATCTCCTTCTTGCGGCTCTCGAGATCGGTTGAAAGCGCCTGGTATTTGGTAAGCGATTGCTTGAGTTCAGACTCCTGTTTCTCCAGCTTCCTGATTTTTTCGCTCAACTCCTGGCGTTCCCTTTCCAGCGTGCGGACCAATGTTTCGAACCCGGCCAGATCCTTACCGACAAGTTTTTCCGCCTGCTCGAGGGTTTGTCTTGGCAACCCGGTTTTTCTCGCGATCTCCAGGGCAAAGGAGCTACCCGGTTTCCCGATATCCAAAACATACAGCGGTTCAAGGTTCTTTTCATCAAACCGCATTGCAGCATTCCGGATACCCTGTCTTTGACCCGCGAAAAGCTTCAGGTTGTAGTAATGGGTCGTCGCTACGCCCCACACCCTTTTTACAACAAGGGCTTCAAGCACTGCCTGGGCAATGGCTCCGCCAAAATTCGGATCGGTGCCGGATCCCAGTTCATCCATCAGCACAAGGGACCTGTCACCCGCAGATTGAATAAAAACACCCATGTTGCTCAAGTGGCTGCTATAAGTGCTCAGGTCGTTTTCGATTGATTGCTGATCGCCGATATCGATAAAAATATCGTTAAAGATGCCCACGCGCGATCGTTCCGACAGAGGGATCAGCAACCCGCATTGCACCATGTACTGCAGCAGTCCGACTGTTTTCAAGGTCACTGATTTTCCGCCCGCATTTGGCCCGGAAACAAGGAGCAGCCTGTCCGCCGGATCAAGCTCGATATTCAGTGGAACAATGTCGCGTTTGCCCTTCAAGCTCAGGAAAAGCAATGGATGACGGGCGTCGTACCACGTCATTTCCGGTTTCTGTTCAACGACCGGCATTTGACATCCGGTTTCAATAGCGAATTTCGCTTTGGCGCGGATGAAATCAATTTGTCCCAGGAACTGGAATGCGTGATTGAGCAGCGGCAGATGTTGACGTAACTCGTCGGTGATTTCTTTCAATATCCGGAGGACTTCTCTTTTCTCAGCATGTTCAAGGTCGCGGATCTCATTGTTGGTGTCAAGCATCTCGGCAGGCTCCATAAACACTGTCTGGCCGGTAGCCGATTCGTCGAGGATGAACCCTTTCATTCTGCGCTTGTGTTCTGCGAGGATGGGAATGACCAACCTGCCTTCCCTCACAGTCGGAAGCGCGCCCTCCGGAACCCATTTTTCCCCAACAGCCTGTCTGAACAATTGATCAGCGAGTCGTCGCAATTGCGCCTGTTCCTCGCGAAGTTTCTTCCGGAGCTTGCCCAGATCGGCGCTGGCGGAATCCCTGACCTGGGCTTTATCATCGATCCTGGTCTGAATGATCTGTGGTAACTGGCTCGTGATCGCAGCCGGTTCCGACAGTTTGAATAATTGTGGATAGATGTCTTTGTTTTTTTGAAGAAACACCCGCGCTGCAAGCACCGTCTCCAGCGCGTTGGCCAGCCTGAGGAATTCTTCCGGATCGAGATAGTTTCCTTCGAGGGCGATCTTCTTCAGCCACTCCGATGCGTCGAAAAAGAAGCGCGACGGAAATGCTTCGCCCTTTTCGAGAATCTGGACAAACTCTACGGCTTGCCTTAAAAGTATTTTGATAAACTCGGCATCGGTGTTGAAGCGAAGGCGGTCAACCCACCGGGCACCTGCTTGCGACAGGCAATAGGAAGTTATCCGCTGACGGATCGTGTCAAAGCCCAGTTTTTGTTCAAAGGTTTCGGGGAAGATCATTGATCAGGGATCCTGGCGGAAGCTTTTTGTTCTCTGAGCTGCAAAGAATCGAGCACTGCCGCATAAATCTTTTCCAATTGTTTGGGGTGGGCTAAATAATAATTCAGGGATACCCTGAAAACCGAATCATCGACGCCGGTTTTTTCATAAACTTTGACTTCCATCAGGCCAAATACCTGTGTTGCGGAATCGCGCGGAAGGGCGAGACGGTTCACCTTTTCTTCAGCGATATAAATTTCCTGTAGCACCGTAACCATTTCAGCGTGTGAAAGGATGCCAGGCGCCGGTTTTTCGTCCAGTTTATTACATGACAGGGCTGCGATGCATAAAGCGGCCGTAATCAATTGACGCATTTGCGATTTTAATGTGCCTTTCACAGTTCTAAAATACCTTATTCCCATTTTTGGTGGCGCAAAATAATGATAATTGTCCTATTTTTGGCCGTTTTGAAGTATTGTAGAGCAAAACCTGTGCTAACGAAAAAAACGCTTTGAAAGACATCCTGAAAAAGTTACGAAGGTACGAGATACAGATCCGCAAGGCGATCAACAGCCATATGCAGGGTGACTTCCATTCTATTTTCAAGGGGTCGGGACTTGAGTTTGATGATGTCCGGCCATATCAATATGGTGACGACATCCGCACGATAGACTGGAATGTTTCGGCGAAGGGTCATGGCACGTTTGTGAAAACTTTCCGGGAAGAAAAAGAGCAGACTGTATTTTTCATTCTGGATGTCAGCGCTTCGGAGGACATTGGCAGCCCGGGAAAAACCAAAGCCGATATCGGCAAAGAGATCTGTGGTGTGCTGGCGCTGTCAGCTGTAAAGGAATCCAGCCATGTAGGACTGATCTGCTTTTCAGATGTCAAGGAAAAATACTTCAAACCCACGAAAGGTCATTCGCAGGCATACGAGATCATCGCCGCGCTTGCGTCGCTTCGGCCAAAATCCCTGAAGACGAATTTGAGCAAGGCGTTGTCATTTGCGTTGAATACAATCAAAAGACGAAGCGTCATCATTCTGATTTCAGATTTCATCGACGAAGGATATTTTCAAAACCTGAAGTCGCTGGCGCGCAGACATGACCTGGTGATCATACACATCAGCGACAAGCGCGAAACCAAGTTGCCAAAGCTCGGTATCATTCCCGCACTTGATAAGGAAACACGCAAAACCATTTGGATCAACACGTCGTTCGGGGGCTTCCGCGAAAAAATAACAAGGCATTATCAGGAAAGAAAAGAGGATCTGGCAAAATTCAGTCGAAAGCACCAGATCAACTATCTCTCCCTAGATACGGATGAAGAGTATGTACCACAACTGCTCAAACTTTTCAAGGTGAGAAACAAGTCATTGAAAACAACATGATGGTGTCCGTTTCCCTTGCAGTATCTTGTTTGAGGGTCACCCGCCGGTCACTGCCGGCCAGCCTGGCAATTCTACTCCTGCTCACGGCGTCCAAAGTTTGCCAGGGTCAGGTCAGGGTCGCAGCCGGTTTTTTTCCGGATAGTATGAAGGTTGGTGAACAAACAGCATTTTACCTTTCCGCGAAGTATCCCAGTGATCTGACGGTGTTGTTTCCGGATTCTGCTTTTGGCTATAGTCCTTTCGAGTACAGCCACAGGAAGTATTTTCCCACCGAAACAAAAAATGGCATCAGTACAGACAGCACGCTGTATTTTCTTACCACGTTTGAGATCGGGCGCAGACAGGCGCTGAGGCTTCCCGTTTATGTTGTGAATGCGAAAGACTGTACTGAGTATTTTTCCAATCGCGACAGCATCAGCATCATCCAGCTGGTTGACATAAATATTGATAGCCTGACCGTTGACAAGCTGCCTCTCAAAGAAACCACGGCTTACCATCCGGTTGATGTACAGTTTAATTACTTCGTCCTGCTGATCGTTCTGGTAGCGACGGTGATCGTGGTCGTGGTCGTCTGGCTGTTTTTCGGCCGGAGGATATCCGCATATTTAGCCGCAAGAAAACTGAAAAGAAAACACAACCAGTTCACGGATATTTTCAATTCGATGGTGCTCGAGCTTCAGGCAAATTTTTCGCGCGCTGCGGCGGAATCAGCGCTTTCGGCGTGGAAAAAATATATGGAAGACCTTGATGCCAGACCGTACACAAAACTTACCAGCAGAGAAACGGTTCGCTTGCTCAAGGACGAGGGACTGGCAACAAACTTAACGGCGATCGACCGGGCGATCTATGGTCACGATCGCCGCATCGTCGAACCGTTGGAGCACTTGCGCGTTGTCGCCGATCAGCATTTTTCCAGAAAACTGCAGGAGGTGAAACATGCAAAATGAGTTTACAGATCCATGGTACAACCTGAGCTGGTTCAACCCCGTCGTCCTGAAAAATTTTAGCTGGGAGAATCCCCACTTTCTGTGGGCGATCCTGGCGGCTTTGGCCTTTTTCGTCATTCGCGCGATCGTGCGGGATGTGCTCGGCTACAAATTTTATCAGAAGCTTCCCGTTGCCGTGACGTCCAGGGACCTCAGAAGCTCCCCCCTCAATTTAGTCCGGCTGCTCCACGAACTTCTGCTTTTCGCGGTGCTTGCCCTGGTGTTTGCCGCCCTGGCGAGGCCTCAAAAATCCAACGAAAAGGTAGAACAATTTACGGAGGGTATTGATATCATGATCGCCCTCGACATTTCGCAATCGATGCAGATCGAAGACTTTACGCCCAACAGACTGGAAGCCGCAAAAAAGGTCGCACTGAACTTCATCAATGGCAGGTTCCAGGACCGCATTGGCCTGGTTGTATTTTCCGGGGACGCATTTTCACTTGCTCCGCTCACAACCGATTACGAGTTGCTCAGGTCATACATCAAGGAAATCAATTTTGAAATGATCGAAAGCCGCGGTACGGCGATTGGCAGTGCGATGGCGGTGGTGACCAATCGTATGCGGGAATCCGGATCAAAATCAAAAGTTTGCATCCTGCTCAGCGATGGCGATAACACCGCAGGGAACATCGATCCGATCAGTGCGGCTGAGCTCGCTTCCGCTTTCAATATCAAGATCTACACGATCGTTATCGGCAAAGAAGGCATGGTGCCTTATGGCAAGGATTTTTTTGGTCGTCCGAACATGATCGAAAATACGATAGACGAAACCACAATGCGCAAAATGGCAGCCATCGGCAGCGGAGAATTTTTCAGAGCGTCCGATAACCAGGCGCTCGCGCGCGTCTTCACACAAATCGATCAGTTTGAAAAAGCCGAGATCAAGGAAACACGTTTTAAGGACACAACCGACTACTACTTCATCTACCTGCATTGGGCGATCGCCCTCTTCTTGCTATGGCTTTTACTCAAGTCCTCGTTCCTTAGCAATGTACTCGCCGACTGAGCTGAGTCAGCAGGTTCAAAATTGTTCAAAAATTTAAAGTCTAAAATTTAAAGTTTGTGTCATAGTTGAATTTCCAGCTCACCGATGGTTCAGGAAGGGGTAAATCTGCTGCATCATCATTACCGGAACTTTTTTGAAAACGACTATTCAGAATCCCGTCAACGACCCGGCCATGGCAATCAGGCGTCCGCCGAAGATCACCATGACAACACCAACCACGATGTTCAATGTTCGAATGAAGCCGGGGGTGAGCATGAGCCTGAGCTTGTCCGCGAGTTTGGCCTTCATGATATCCGTAAGAAAAACCGTGGTGACAATCGCTGTAAAGTAAGGGATCGCTTTGCCTGGCGTCGCATATCCCAATTCTGTAGTAGCAACACCCACTGTACTAACCCAGAAAAACAATACCATCGGGCTTAACCCGTTGATCACAAAACCTTTTAGCATCAACCTGGAGATGCTGCGGGCCTGGCTTGTGCCCGGCTCGTAAACATTAATCCGACGGCTCTTCACCAGGAGATAATATAAACCGAACAGCAGTAGAACAACGCCGCCAAAAAAGGCGAGGTAACCACTAAAGTTTCCTTTGTCGAAAAACTGATAAATTCCCAGGTACACGATGCTGATGTAGAGCGCATCACTGATGGAGACTCCCGCGGCAACAAAAAATCCGCTCCAGAAACCTTTTTCAATACTGGTCTGAAGAATGGAAAAAAATACCGGCCCTATAAGGAGGGCGAGCACGATTCCGGAAAAAATGCCATTAATTACGGTTTCCATTCGATCGCGTTTTGAGAAACGTTTGCCAGTCATCGAGCTGGGCTTTTTTCATAACTCTCGGAAATTTATTCTGGCCTCCTACTTTTCCCTTCGACTCCATCCAACCATAGAAGCTGTCTACCGGGACTACATCGACATGAACGTCCCGTAATGCGGCGCTTCGCTCAACGGCGTAATCATCATTGAGGACTTTCAGATGCTGATCCAGCTTATCTTTTACGATCCTGGAATCGACCTTGTCATCCGTTCCGATATACCAGTGGTGCGCAAAAAGCGTATCATGAGGAATTCCGGCAACGGTAAATTCCTGGATGGTGATATTAAGGTCGTTTGCCACGAGTTCAATCGCCTTGTTCATATTATCCACTGAAAGGTGTTCGCCACATAAGCTCAAGAAATGCTTCGTCCTTCCCGTGATGACGAGTTCAGATTCTTCCAGCGATGTGAATTTGATCACGTCGCCGATCAGATATCTCCAGGCACCTGCACAAGTTGAGAGCAGCAACGCGTACTCTTTGCCTTCTTCAACTTCGTCAATTAAAAATGTTTCCGCGTCCGCACGGATCTCACCGTTGGGATCGAAATTTTTTTCCTCAAAGGGTACAAACTCGTAAAAGATGCCGTTGTTCAGCACCAGGCGCATTGACTTTCGATTGGGATATGCCTGAAAAGCGATGAAGCCTTCAGAAGCCAGGTAGGTTTCAATATAAAAAATCGGGCGGCCCAACAATTTCTCAAATCCTTTCCTGTACGGGTCGAAGGAAACTCCACCATGCACATAGACCATCAGGTTTGGCCAAATCTCATGAATGTTTTTTGCTTTGTGATAATTGAGAATTTTTTCGAGCAGGATCTGGATCCACGCCGGGACACCGACGATAATGCCGATATCCCAATTCCTGGCATTTTTTGCAATCTGATCAAGCTTGGCGTCCCAGCCTCGGGTCTTTGCAATTTTCTTCCCGGGTTTGTAAAAATGCTGAAACCAGAAAGGAAGGCGTGCCGCCTGTATGCCGCTCAGGTCGCCTTCGAAAATACTGCCCCTTCTGTTCAGGTGTGTGCTGCCACCGAGCATGAGAATCCCCGCTTCAAATAATTCCGGTTGGAGGTCGTACTTGGAAAGTGTGAGTATCTGCCTGACACTGGTCTTCTGAATTGCTTTCGTCATTTCCTTCGTCACCGGGATATACTTGGAAGAGGCCTCCGAAGTGCCGGAGCTCAAGGCAAAGTATTTTACACGACCCGGCCAACAAACATTCTTTTCGCCCTTCAAAGCAAGCTTCCACCAATCGGTGTAGATCTTGTTATACGTATGGATTGGCACGTTGTGCTTAAAGCGTCGGTAAAAGTCCTTGTTGCTTTTACGAAACCCGCTCAGGATGTCGGAAAAATTATAATATTTACCAAACTCAGTGGCGCTCGCAGCGATCAGAAGCTCCTTGAGCTCATTTTTCTGGAGATCAAAAGCCGAGGTGTATTCCTGCTCGAGCATTTCACGGAGACGTATGCCTTTTTTAAGCAATGTTCCTAGGATCGCCATATTTGTGGGTTAGGAGTTGAAGGGTAAAAATAGGTAGTAAAGTGAGTATCAGCAAAATTTATTATCCGCGTGTAAGATTACCCGTGATTCTTCACAACGTGTAATTACCTTGCAGCATGAGTATCGCGGCCAATTTACAAACGGTCTTATCCGAACTACCTCCCACCTGCAACCTGATCGCCGTCACGAAAACGCACCCGGTTGAAAAGATCCGTGAAGCCTATGACGCCGGGCAACGGCTTTTCGGCGAAAATAAGGTGCAGGAACTCGTCCCGAAATTTAACGCCCTGCCCCAGGATATTCAGTGGCACCTGATCGGACATCTCCAGACCAACAAGGTAAAATATATCGCCCCGTTCGTTTCCCTTATTCATTCAGTTGACAGCCTGAGACTGCTGGAGGAAGTCAACAGGCAGGGGCACAGAATCGGACGCAACATCCGGTGTTTGCTGCAGGTGCATATCGCCTCTGAGGAAACAAAGTTCGGCTTGTCTGAAGAAGAGGTTTTCCAATTGCTGTCATCGCGACTGTTGATGGCAATGGATCATGTCACTGTGATGGGCCTGATGGGAATGGCGACTCTCACAGACCAACGGGAAAAGATCAGAGGGGAGTTTCGCTCACTCAGGTCGTTGTTCACGAAAATAAGAGGAATGACCTTGCCGGTAAACGTCAGTATGAAGGAGTTGTCCATGGGCATGAGCAGCGATTACGACATTGCCATTGAAGAAGGCAGCACGATGGTGCGGATTGGATCGGCTATTTTTGGCGACCGCGACTACCAAAACAAGTAACTTATGAATTATAGAAATTCACTGATCACCGGAATTTTTTTCGCGGCCGTGGGCGTTGCGGTCGGAGCATTCGGAGCCCACGCTTTGAAAGACATGCTGGCGGATACCGGGCGTACCGATACCTTTGAGCTCGCAGTGAGGTACCAGTTTTATCACGCCTTTGCATTGATGATTACGGGCCTTCTGCTTCGCGCGTTTGAGACGCCTCTGATCAAATATGCCGCTTCGTGTTTCTTGTTCGGTATTCTCTTCTTTTGCGGAAATCTCTATCTTTTGTGCTTTACAGGTATCGGAATTTTTGGTGCGATCACTCCAGTCGGCGGGTTGCTTTTTATCGCGGGATGGGTCCTTCTTCTCGTCGGGATCGTCAAAAAAACCTGACGGTATAGAAATAAAAAAGGCCGCTTCAATGAAACAGCCTTTTTTGATGAATATCTTGAAAGATTACTGAGGCCTTTTCTCCAGTACGTTCGTTGTAAACGTGATCTGGTTGTCATCAGCGTTTGTAGCGTTCGAAACAACGGTTACGGGTTTGTTTTGTTTTCCCGATTTCCCGGCGCTGTTAAAGGAAATTGTCAGTTCGCCTTTACCACCAGGAGGAATCGGATCGCGCGGCCAGCCTTTCGGAGTAGTACAGCCGCAACTTACCTGGACGTTTGTGATCAACAGGTAATCATTGCCTGTATTGGTGAAATAAAAAGTGTGCTCCACTTTGTCACCCTGGTAAATGTCACCGAAATCGTGCGTTTTCTTTTCCCAGGTAATAACCGGCCCGTCTTTTTCTGTCCCCTTGCTTTGCTGAGCTACGACTGCCTGACAGGCGAAGGCGAGTGCGATCAAAAACAAATACTTCTTCATACTATATTTTTTTACAAATCTAATCATCAAAGTTGATTCCAAAAACCGCATTTTTGCTTTTAACAGGTCATTAACAATACGGGACCTTGGACCTTGATTCGTCGGATTTGAAGGATTTGAAGGATTTATGTCTGATTATCCTGATTTTCAGAGTTGGGAGGTGTTAATGCTTACCTGATGATTAGTCAATTTTGATGGATTTGATTAGCGCAAATGGATCAGGATATTGTTAGAATTTATGGCGAAAGGGTCAGGGTACGGGTGTGCGGGATATGCCGTAAGGAAGGGGCTATTTTGATGGTCAATCACAAGGGTATCGCGAAAAATGATTTCTGGTCTCCGCCCGGTGGTGGTGTTGAATTCGGCAATACGATTCAGGAGACTTTACGAAAAGAATTCGTCGAAGAAACGGGACTGCTGATCGAACCTGGAAGGTTTCTCTTCGGCTGCGAGTTTATCAGAATGCCACTTCATGCCATCGAGCTTTTTTACGAGGTCGCGTTGATCGGCGGTGTATTGACGAGAGGGAACGATCCGGAGCTGGAGATAATCACCGATGTTCGTTTCATGTCGTTTGAAGAAATAAAAAAACTCCGGCAAGACGAGGTTCATGGCATTTTCAGGCTGATGGGTAATGGTGACGGTCTGGGACAATTATCGGGTTTTTACAGTGTATAGATCGATTAATCTGCGCTTTTGCTTTTTATATTACATGGTAAAATATCTATTATTGTAGGATATTCACAGGTAATACACTAATTCCTTGAAAATTGCAGACTGCCGTGCTTAATTATAAGCTCATTAAAAAGATCAAGGATGATCGCTTCGATGAAGATAAAATCCATCAGTACTACCTGCTGATCAATATCGGCACCAAGGACCTCCAGCTCGCGGTGGTCGAGGCGGCCGATGAGCGCGTCCTCCTTCTCGAAGATTATGTATTCCCTTCCCTTGCTTCACACGCGGAACTGCTGCAAGTGCTCGATGGTTTGTTTGACAACCATGCCCTTCTAAAGGCCGCCTTCTGGAAAAAGATCAAGGTCAGCATTAAAAATAACAAGTTCGTTCAGGTTCCGTCGGTGCTATTCCTGGAAGAGTCGCGGGCGGATTACCTTCGGTACAACGCTGCTGTGAATACCGAGGAGGAGGAGGTGCTGTTCATTAAAAATCCGCGGTCCCAGGCGTTGACGGTTTTTGCGCTCCCGAAAGATCTTCTCAACTGGTTCCGGGCACTTTATCCGAACAATCCTCCTGTATTTATACACCAGTCCGCCGCATTGATAGAAGGCATCACACGCTTTTCTGAAAAAGTGAAAGAGAACCATCTGTATATTTACGTTGACAGGTTCAAGCTTCACATTGTGTCATGCAGTCAGGGAAAACTGCTTTACTACAATCATTTTTTGATCAAGCAGTTTTCAGACTATATCCGCTACATCATGCTTGTGATGAAATCGCTTCGTCAGGATCAGAGCAGCAGCAGGATCATGTTGTGGGGATACATCGGCAAGAATTCGCCGCATTACCATGAATTCTATAAATACATCAATAATGTTGTGTTTGGACATCGGCCGGCCTACTTGAAATTCGGTTATATGTTTGATGAGGTACAGGACCATCATTTTTTTGACCTGTACAGCATACACCTGCTGGGCAACCCGGAGTCCTAAGCTTAATCCAGATCCATGGCAGAGAAAAAGATCGCATTATTTCCAGGCTCATTCGATCCGTTCACAAAGGGGCATGAAGACATTGTGAAAAGAGGCCTGCGGCTGTTTGACGAGATCATCATTTCCATTGGATACAACACGCAGAAGACCAATCGTTATTTTCCCATCGACCAGATGGTGACGTGCATCGAGAAGGTCTTTGCCGCTTACCCCAACATCAGGGTGCTTGCGTATTCTGAACTCACGGCGGAATTTGCGCGACGGCACAATGCGCGATTTCTTTTGAGAGGTATCCGGAATACTACAGATTATGAATATGAAAACAGCATCTCACAGGTAAACCGGAAGCTGTTTGATGATCTCGAGTCGGTATTTCTCATTACGGCGCCGCAATTTGCGTGGATCAGTTCTTCGATCATCCGGGAAGTCCACCGTTATGGCGGTGATGTGTCGGATTTTCTTCCTTACAAACTTTGATGTTCAACGTTGCGAGCGGATCTCGATTTTGCTGTAGTACTTTTCGAAAACGTAGCTGATGGATTTATAGGAGTGCTCCAGGGCATGGTATGTTTCCTTGGGATTCATCCAGCGGATCTCTTCGATGTCTTCAGTTTCCTGTGGCTTCATCCGGCTGTCGTCGATGCAGTCCATGATGTACCAGCGCGTCCTTTTTAACATCGCGCGTTTATTCATGGTGTAGGTGTGCCAGGTCGTGCAGATCTTTTGGCCTGCCTTGACAGTTATATTGCATTCTTCTTCAACCTCGCGTACACCGGTCTGCTTGTAACTTTCGCCTTTTTCTTTTTTTCCCTTTGGCAGGTCCCACTTTTTCATCCGGTATATCATCAGGAATTTTTCCTTTTTCCTTACCAGGCCGCCCGCTGCCTTGACCACCTTGAACCGGCGTTTCAGGTACTGCTTGGTGGCCGTATAATCCGGAACAGAAATATAAAGGGAAAGGAGACCGGTCGGAACTTTGGAATCAAGAAAGCCAAGCATGAGTTCGATATCGGCCTCCGCGGCGTTTTTTACCCATACATGATGGATAAATTTCGCCTGCGTCACCGATTCCAGGGCAGTATCGATCACGTGGTTGATCCGACCGGGCTCCGGTTGTTCATCAGCCTTGAAAATACGCACCGGAATGTCGTTTATGAAAATGATCATCCACTTATATTAAACCACCTTCGCAAAAGAATAAATATTTCTCAAGGTGCCAAACTCCTTTGAAAAATAATTCTGGCTGGAATTCCAAATCGCCATGTACCGCGCGAAGGACGGGAAACGCGAACGTTGACGCTTTTCGCAATTCCCGCGGTTCATTTGAATTTACTGCCCGCGCAGTTGTCGGTTAATGTGAATTAATTCTATTTTTGGCCCATGCCAATCATTAAAGTTCAGCAAGAAACCGCTGGTCCGGTGGCAAAGATGTTACTGGATATTCAGGCAATCAGGCTAAACAACGAGAAACCTTTCACCTGGAGCTCAGGGTGGAAATCTCCGATCTATTGTGACAACAGGTTATCCCTTTCATATCCTGACATCCGCGATGCGATAAAAAAAGGTCTTGCGGCGGCTATCGGCGAAAACTTTTTTACCGCGGAAGCGATCGCGGGGGTGGCCACAGCAGGCATTGCCCAGGGAGCTCTGGTGGCAGACCTGATGAAGCTTCCTTTCCTTTACGTGAGGCCCAAACCGAAAGAACACGGAATGGAAAACCTCATTGAAGGGAAGATCACAAAAGGACAAAAGGTTGTTGTGGTCGAAGACCTTATCTCAACCGGTGGAAGCTCTCTTAAAACTGTCAATGCCTTACGCGACGCCGGATTCCACGTGCTGGGGATGGTTTCAATTTTCAGTTACGGTTTTGAAATCGCCACCCGTAATTTTTATGAGGCGGACGTGTCCCTGATCAGCCTGAGCGATTATGGTCACCTGCTCAACTTTGCAGTAAATGAAAAGTACATTTCTGAAGAGGAAATGATCTCCCTGAAAGCATGGCGGGTCGATCCGGCGAACTGGAAGAAAAGCCCATGATCGATTTGACCCATCCTATCGCGGCAACCATCGGTTGTTTGCAAGGCTTCATTGCATTTAATACATTTACGGCAACTCGACCACCACTATGCAAGATATCCCACGCAAGGTTACTGAAATACTGATAGAAAAGCTCGGAATAGCGGAATCCGAGGTCACACCGGATGCGAATTTTGTCAAGGATCTTGGAATCGATTCACTGGATTATGCCGAGATCGTGATGGAATTTGAGCAGACCTTCGATATCCGCATTCCCGATGACGACGCGGAAAAACTTCAAACCTTCGGTCAGGCCGTTAAATACATCCAGGAGAAACTCAAAAAGTGATTAGCTTCCGTCGCTTTCAAAACAACTCCAGAGCCTTTTCGCATTGATCATACTTTCCTTCGTCAGGGGCTGCGGGTTAGCCCGGCCGGGATGGGTTACAACGATCCAGCCACTGCGCTCGTTATCCCACATGATCAGAAATTTCTCCGACCCCTTCAGCACAATATCCATTTCGTAGATCTCGTCACCTTCGCCGTCGGACACGCCGGTGAACTGGAGAATAATGTGGTCCTTCTTGATCAATTCTCCCCGAACGCATTCTATGGCGTTCAACCGCATCAGCAATTTGGTATCCTTGTTCCATGCTTTAAACTTGAGCTTGCGTGGGATGAAGTCATTCATTTCGCCAAAAATTTGTAACGTTGAAACGTGATTGACGAATTTAAGAAGGTATTGTTCATTGTCAATAAGTTTTCAGGCAGCAAGTATTTCTCTGACCTGGAACAAAAAATTATTGCGGCCTGCGAACGGGCTGATGTCGAGGCATCGATCTCGTTTACGGAGCACCGGGGCCATGCAACGGAACTCGCGGCGGCGGCGGTAAAAAGCAGCAATTTCTCAGCGATCGTCGCTGTTGGCGGCGACGGTACTGTCAACGAAGTGGCAACCGGAATGTTAAAAAGCGCGGTCCCGATGGGGATCGTTCCAAAAGGGTCGGGTAACGGGCTCGCCCGACATCTGGGAATTCCGATGGATATTCCGCAGTCTCTGGAAATTCTTTTCAAAAGCCAGTTAATTGATATCGACACCTTCCGGCTGAATGGCAAATTATCGCTTAACGTATCCGGCATTGGATTCGACGGCCATGTGGCAAACTTGTTTGGGAAAGAAAAAAAAAGGGGATTGCCCGGCTATGCAAAAGTCACCCTTTCCGAATTTCTGCAATTCAGGGAGTTCGACGCACAGGTGGTGATGGGTGAACGAACCGAAAACCGAAAAACTTTCATCATTGCCATTGCCAACTCGTCGCAATATGGCAACAATGCCCGCATCGCTCCGGCCGCATCCGTTTGTGACGGGATCCTCCACATCTGCTTTTTGAAAAAAGTACCGCCGTACCGTCTGGATTTTCTCTATTCTTTTTTTTCCGGAACTGTCGGCCAAAACCAGTATTGCGAAATCATGGAAACCAAAGAAATGAAAATCCTGCTCGACCGCCCGATGGCTTTCCATATTGACGGGGAACCTTGCGGCAGCAGCGAAGAGTTTCATGTCATGATAGAGCCCCGGTCGCTTAAGATGTTGGTTCCGCCTTCGAGTCTCAGGTATTAGGTCAGATCCTGTTTTGAAGAAGAGACTGTTTAGTTTAAGGTCTAAAGTTTAAAGTCTAAAGTTGTCTAAAGTTTAAAGTTTAAAGTGAAGTTTGAAGTTGAAGAATCCCTGATTCTACGCCGTAAAGTTTTTCCGAAGATGCCTCTCTTTCAAAGAACCGGAAGTAATGTTAACCATTGATCGGGAGAAGCAGATTTCGCTTCTCTCGACAAGGCACCATTCCTCCTCGTTATAGGCCAGTTCTGTAATTTTGAGATAAAATACCACACGGCGGGGTAAGCCGACGGTCCGCGTAAAGCGTTAAATAGCGCGTAAACCAACCTGATTTCAAATATGAAAAGAATTCTATCTGTTGTCTTCCTCAGCTGCGCATGTTATGTCGTTTTCGCGCAATCGTCACTCACCATGCCTCCCAGCGGTGATAACCAAAAAGCCAGTGTTACGCAGTGGATCGGTCCGGTAAGCGTAACAATTAACTACAGCAGTCCTGATGTTCATGGGCCCAACGGTGAAGATCGCACCGGCAAAATCTGGGGCGAACTTGTTCATTACGGCTTTATCGACCAGGGTTTCGGTCCTTCGAAGGCCGCACCGTGGAGAGCGGGAGCCAATGAAAACACAACGATCACCTTTTCGCACGATGTGAAGGTGAACGGCAAAGACCTGAAAGCCGGGACCTATGGCTTATTCCTGGACGTCGAAAAACAAGGATCATGGAAATGGATCTTCTCGAAAAATTCGAACAGTTGGGGAAGCTATTTTTATGATGAGCGTGAAGACGCGCTCCGGGCAGAAACACAGCCCGAAGACGGTGCCTACACCGAGTACCTGACTTTTGGCTTTGACGATCGCAAAGCAAACAGCGCAGTTGCATTCCTTCAGTGGGAGAATAAACGCGTGCCATTCAAAATCGAAGTACCGAACGTCAACGATCTGTACGTTGCGATCTGGCGTGACGAGCTGCGCGGAGATAAAGGTTTCGACTACCGCAACCTTTCGGCTGCTGCTCAATTCTGCGTCCGCAACAAGATGAACCTCGAGGATGCTTTGCGGTGGGCTGACATGGCGATCAACACGCCATTTTTCGGTCGCGAGGAGTTTTCGACGTTACAAACAAAAGCGATGGTGCTCAGTGCGATGGGCAACAGCACCGAGGCGGACATCCTCATGGCAAAAGCCATTAAGCATCCCACAGCAACCGCGATGAATATTCACCAGTACGGACGGATGCTTTTGAACGAAGGAAAAAATGAAAAAGCTTTGGAGGTATTCAAACTTAACCGTGAAAGAAACCCACAGGATACTTTCACCACCTACGTTGGGCTTGCGCGCGGCTACACCGCGATCGGCGATAAGAAAAATGCGATCAAGAACTGGGAAACTGCCATCAAGAATCTTCCCGAGGATCAAAAAGGAAATTTACAGGTGTACGAGGCCGAACTCAAAAAGCTGAAAGGATAACTTGAAATAAGGGACCGGAAAAAACCGGTCCTTTATTTTTCGGGACTATTGCTTTTGTGAAGCCACCCCGATGTGATCTCGTTGAGTACTTTCACCTTTTCCTGGAAATCACCTTTGATCTTGTCGCGGATCTTGTTCATATTATCCAGCAGGTCTCCGGTTTCTTCCGGGAGAATTTCCTCAAAATATTCACGGATACGTTTGGCGATCGTCGGTGATTTGCCATTGGTGGATATTCCGATTTTGATATTCCCCTTGGTCACCACTGATCCCAGGTAGAAGTCGCATAACGCCGGCGTGTCGGCTACGTTGATCAAAAGCCTGCGTTTGCGGGCCAGCGTACGAATCCTCGCATGAAGCGTCGGGCTGTCGGTAGCGAGGACTACAAGGTCTTTATGCTGAAGATCGCGCACGCGAAAGTTGCGGTCAATCAATTTGATTTTTTTGTTTGAAGAAGCCAGCGCCCGGATCGGCTCGCTAATCGTTCCTGCAACCAGTGTTATTCCCGCCAGCGGACTGCTCTTAAGCAATGCGTTGATTTTTTCAAGTGCGACATTGCCACCGCCAACGATCAGCGTTTCAAGTTCCTCGGCTTTGAGGAATACCGGAAATAAATTGTTGCGGTCGTCGCTCATGGCACGCCGGTCAATAGTTTTTAGTTTGCATCGCGACAACTTTTCTCAGGTCACGTGCATATTTCACGACTTCGCCAACGACGATGACCGCAGGGGCGCCGATGTTTTCCTGCTCGATGAGATCGCAGATCGAAGACACGGTTCCTACCGCGGCCTGCTGGCTCGACAAGGTTCCATTTTGAATCACTGCTACGGGCGTATCCCCTTTGCCATACTTGTTAAACACCTCCATGATCTCACGGATCTTGTTCAATCCCATCAGGATTATTACCGTGGCTGTCGATTGGGCGGCAAGCTTAATATCGGAAGACATTGCGCCTGCCATCGTGGTTCCGGTTACGACCCAAAAACTTTCACTCACACCACGCGCTGTCACGGGGATGTCGAGAGCCGAGGGCACGGCAATTGCGCTGGTAATTCCCGGCACGACCGCAGTTTCAATTCCCTGTTTCACCGCGAATTCGATCTCTTCCATTCCCCTTCCAAATACAAACGGGTCGCCGCCCTTGAGACGTACAACATGCCCGTAGAGATAGGCAAATTCAACAATGAGCTCATTGATCTCGTCCTGGGACACCGAATGCGACCCCGCGCGTTTTCCGACAGGATAAGACGGAATTTCGGGAGGAATCAACTCCAGTATCTGGTCAGAAACAAGCGCATCATACAAAACGATGTCGGCAGCTTTCAATGTCTTGACACCTTTGACGGTAATGAACTCGGGATCGCCAGGCCCGGCACCTACGAGGGTAAGCTTCGGTTGTTTGTGAAAAGTGAAGACTGTATTCATGATTTCTCTACCTCCGTTTCTCTTTCAACATTCCTGAACGCAAAAATATCCTCAACGAATTTCCGCGCGTCATTCCAGTATTCGATGGCAAACGACTCGGAGGGTTCATTGTGACTGATCCTCAAAACGAAGTCTTTAAAGTTTCCTTCGAACGCAATAATGCCTTGTTCGACAAAATGTTGCTGGAAATCATTCAACGTCTGAATCTGTGTGCTGGGCTTTATGTCCTTGGTCAACAGCAGCGCTTTGGCAGTGTTGATAAAGCTGCTGTAGCTGTGATAAATCGAATCCGCGTACTGGTGCAGATCCAAAGCCTCTTTTGACCAGACAAGCTTTTCCTCGGTTTCATATAACAGCGTGGAAACGAGATCGATGATAACACCGGCACATTCTCCTACCGACGTGTGCAACACGAAATTTTGTTCCTGTCCCCAGTCGATATAATCGAGCGGAGTTGTGTTCACCGTATCGCCTAATGGTTTTAGTAAAGTATAGAAGTAATTACGTCCGAGCCTTTTGTAATAGTCGTGGTAGTACTCACCGTCGAGTCCATTGGTCTCATAGTCCCTGAGCAAAAACCTGAGGACGTCGGGCCCCCTCCTGCTTGGAATCTTGATGCCGATCTTGTCGGAGATGATGCCATCGCCGTTCTGAAGTTTGGCGCCACCGAGAAGCACAACGAGCGCTGGCATCACTTTGCCCTGCTTGTCTTTGATGGAACTTCCGTGAAAGCCGATGCTCGCAAGTCCATGTTGTCCACACGAGTTCGGGCAGCCGCTGATTTTGATCTTGATGTCGTTGTTATAAATAAGATCCGGGAATTCAGTTTTAATGACGCGCTCAAATTCGACGGAGATATTTGTACTGTCGGAGATTCCGAGTGCACACGAGTCGGTGCCGGGGCACGCCGTGACATCGCCAACGCTATCGAATCCGGGTTCCGCCAGTCCAAGTTCATCGAGGGCGACGAAAAGATGCGGGATTGCTTCCGGCCTGACAAATTTCAGCAGGTATCCCTGGTTGACTGTGATCCGCAATTCTTCCGAAGCATATTTGTCCACGATATCGGCAAACTTTCTTGCGAGAGCCGAAGGCAAATTGCCCAACAGGAGCTTCACATAAACCCCATAAAACCCTTTTTGTTTTTGTTCAAATACATTGGTCTTTTTCCAACGCTTATATTTGTTTTGATCCGCGATCGCTGGTGATGGAGCGGTGATCACAGGTCCGGGTTGAGCTTCGGTGAAGGATGCCCAATCTATTTTATACGTCTTGTTTTTCAGCGCTTTTCTTTCCACTTCGACGAGGGCCATCAGTTCTTCAAGTCCGATGTCGTCGAGCAGGAATTTCAGACGTGCTTTCATCCTTCTGTTGCGTTCACCATACCGGTCGAAAACGCGGAGCACCGCTTCGGTGAACGGAATGATCAGATCCTCCTCGAGAAATTCATAAGCGGTCAAAGCCAGGTACGGATTTGCGCCGAGCCCGCCGCCGATCACTACTTTGAATCCACGTTTTCCGTCTTTCATCTTTGGGATAAAACCCAGGTCATGAATGAAGATATAGGCCGTATCTTCTTCGCTGGACGAAAAAGCGATCTTAAACTTTCTGCCCATTTCCTGGCAGATTGGATTGCGCAGAAAATAACGGAACGCCTCATCAGCATAAGGCGACACATCGAATATCTCTTTGGGATCGACACCGGCGGTTGCCGAGGCCGTGATGTTACGAACGGTGTTTCCACATGCTTCTCTCAGTGTGATCTCATCCTGTTCAAGCTTCGTCCAGAGTTCCGGAGTCCGGTCGAGGCTGACGAAGTGAATCTGAATATCCTGACGTGTTGTCGCGTGAAGGTTGCTGCTTGCGTATTCATCGGAAATATCGGCGATCTTCCGCAGTTGCCGCGTAGTGACTTTTCCATAAGGCAGTTTGATCCGGATCATCTGGACACCCGGCTGACGTTGGCCATAGATACCCCGCACGAGCCGCAGACTGCGAAATTTTTCATCATCGATCTTTCCCTCGCGGAACAGCCGGATTTTTTTCTCGAGATCAATGATGTCCCGGATCACCACCGGGTTGTTCAAATCTTCCAGTTCAGAACGAAAACTTTGCATGTGTATACGTTGGTTATCAAAAAAAGAGCCTTTCCCGTGTTTTAGCAGGAAAGGCTCGTGATATTTTGTCAATTAATATTTACGAATCCAGTCTTCCTGCGTGGGCATCCATGTGCTTACAACACCAGCATGTTGCAGGTGTGCACATCATATTCACACAGGCGTTGTTATTTCTCATCGATCACTCATTAATCATGGATCTAAAGTATACCATTTTTATAGAATTTCAAACGAGGAAACCTTCATTTGAGTTTCGCAGCGGCACGAACAAATGTTTGTTTCAGCGGGTGCAATCGTTAACACAAGGCTGATAAAAGATATACCTGCCGGAAATCGACTAAAATTTTTTTTTGATGTGTTTTGAGAATTTTTCGTCCGGCCGCCGCACATGACACATTTCGTGGGATGTGCGGTAACTTACTGGCTATAGAGTAACTCAATCCGGGGGATCTCCAGGGATTTGATCTCCTGCACCGCACCACCTGCGATACCCCGCACATCACCATACAAAGCAATCAGGTTCTCCATGGCTTTGAAGAGTTTTTTCTCACGTTTGGCCCACTGGGTCATCAGCAATGTCTTTTCTCGCATGAGGTCTTCCTGCATTTCGTTATAGGATTCAAAGGCCGCTTCGAGTTTTTGTTTAAACTCCGTGCCGGTCACATACGAATAGATCATCTGCATTTTATCACCCTTGTTTTCCTGCGAGGCCAGGACTTCACCGATGCGCACCAGGTTGGCACGGAATAAAAATGCCAGCGCCTTAAATTCTGTGAAAGTACAAATCCAGACACCGTCACGCTCGCCGAACCGTGTCATTCCTTCGGGAAAGGCCTCGGTCACGATCACACCGACGTCAGCCTGATTCAAACGCATATCGTCTTTCAGTTTGCCGATCCAATCTGCACTGAAGTGTTTTGTCCTTTTACTCTCATACAGGATCTTTCCGCAGCTTCTCCCATAAGGGTCTTTCACCACATGAACGCAATCGCCACCGCGTTTCCCTTTCGATATCTCTTCGACGGCGTCACGCGGAAATGAATCAGCGAGAAATTCCTCGATCGCGAGTTCCTGGATCTCACCCTGCATCTGCATGCTGCCTTGTTCGGAGCGACGTTTCATTTCATGGATAAGCTTTGCCTGATCGTCGAGTTTTTTCTGCAGCTCGGCCGTCCGCATACGTTCCTCGTCACGGATTTTCCCGGCGACTTCCTGTAATTTTTTCTGCATCAACAGCTCCAGGGATTCACGTTCGCGATGAAGCTTTTGCTCACGTTCATGAAATTGCACCTCGACTTTGTCCAGCGCATTTTTTTCCGCTTCCTGACGGATGATCTTCTCGCGTTCGAGCAAACGCCTTTTCATTTCCAGCTCCATTTGCTCCTCTTTCGTCCTGACCTGCAACTCGCGTTTTTCGAGGCTGATGGCGGCCGACTCGAGCTCTCTCAAGCGCTGAGATTTCGCTTTACGGTCTTCCTCCAGCAGATTGAGCTGGGTTTTATACCGCTCACCCTCCTGCTTGCGGATATTTTCAGAAAGAGTTTTGCCGTAGTTTTGCAGCTTGTGTTCAAATTCTTTTTCAAGCTGCAGCCTGATGTCGTGGCCGATTGCATCTTCAGGTGTGAATTTGTTGCCACAATGCGGACACTTCACCATTAAAACTGTTGATTGTAATGTGTTCATAAGGCGCTGTTTATTGATTCGAAGGTGGAAAACGGCGATGACAGGTTGTGTCAAAGTAAGTACGAGGTACGAGGTATGAGGTGCAAGGTCCACATGCGCTCAAGCTTCGTGGGCAGGCACTAAAATGCTTTTCCTGAAAAAATCTGATAAAAACCTGGAGAGTCCGGCGTATACACGCGGAATTAATTTTTAGGCTTTAAGATGCCCTTGAGCTTTTTATTGACAAAATCCCTGAAGCTATCGGGCCCTTCAATTGTCAGTTCATCGATCAATCCGAGGACGAATCTGCCAATACCCTCAAAGTTGGTGACCGGACCGTGGAATACGTAATGCTCATCCTGTTTTTCAAGGTATGGGATCGCCAGGGGAAACTCTTCTCTCATCAACAGGTAAGCGCGCATGCTCAAGGTCAGGCGGATCCAGATCTGGCCATCGCCGCTGAAACCAAAAATGTCGGTGTCCTTGTTCTGATGCAGGGTTTGAAATTCGAACGCTTTTTGCAGCTGGATCACTTCTCCGATGCGGTCGAGCTTGAATTGTTTGCAGATCTTGTCATGCGGATCCAGGGCCATGATCGATTGATAGTTATCGCCAAAATGAATCGGTTCTACCAACCGATCACGGATCTCATTGCTGTTGGCAGAATGGTAATTTTTCAACACGACCTGGTGCTTGTTGCGGATGGCGAGAGCAAGATCGTCGACGAATTTGCTCAGCCTCGCCTTGACAAACAGACGCGGCATGCTGTCGAGCTCCGAGTTCAGCGCTAGTTTTTTTAGCAGGGTGCTTTTTAGCGGGTTGTCATCGGTTCCGCTTTGGATCAGCTTTTTGATCAGTTTGGTTTCCTCGATCGAAAAAACCGTCTGGGTCGGGTCATCTTCCGAGGTAATGATGAAGTAACGGTTTTGAAAGTCCTTTTCAATCAAAAAATCCACTTCTTCCAGCAAATGAATGTAACGGTAAATGGTCCGTTGACTGGTGTCGAATCTTTCAGCGAGCTGCTGGATCGTCCAGTGTCCGGATTTCAAAACGGCAATGATCTGAAATAACCGCATCAGCCTCCCATGGGGAAGAATGGATTCCGTCTTTTTCTTTGCCACTTTTTTCATGGCGTTAAAATAACGAATTCGGTTGAAATAGTATTTAGTACGCTGGACTTACTCCGTAGTACCTGGTCCTGAGACGATATGGTGTGGGGGAAAGGCTGGTCAACGTTTGAGTCTGGACTTATTCTGCAGCAATCGTTAGTTCGTTGAATATAATGCAAGGATGATCCCTTCGTCTCTGTAAACTATTTTCGCTCCATTTTCTTGTTCAGCACCATAGTATTCGGGAGCAGAGGTGAAATTCCAGCTTGAATCCAGTTTCAATTTTTGCCAGGGGGCATGGGTTATTTCGGTTGTAGAACGGCTAAGTCCTTTTAACCAGTGATCAATGGAATCCGGTGTTATTTTTAAAGCCAGTGTTAAATTGTAATCAGAGGGTCCCGGTATCCAACCGTCGCTATTATCCTGATACCAAATATGATATTCCGCATCGCGCAGTCCCGGGTCAAGCCGCACATAATCCTTTAATATCCGAAGTTTTTCGCCTTTACTTTTTGTCTGGTAGCTGTAAATGTCGATCGATTTATTTTTCGAGCTGCAGAAGGAAAGAAAAAGTATGATTGGAAATAAAAAACGGCCTGACATAGACGGAGCTGCTGCTAAGTTTTAGTTAATAAACAAGCTTTCAGAAGTCGGAGCCTTTTCATGGTACCTACTGACGCAGTAGTGCCTGCAGGTCTGGGTTCAATCCACTAAAAAATATCCTTACTCCATCCCCTAAATTCATAGTATTTGGACTTCGGTTCGCCGGTCCAGCCGTTGATGCCTTTGCGTGGAAGTATCACGCCGTGAATGTAAATGACTGGTATCAACGCGAGGCCCAGCAACGAAAACGCATACACGCGGCCCACATAAATTGATATGGTCACAACGATACCCGTGGTCACAATATATTTTAATAGTTTTCTCCATTTTGGGCTCCGCTCTTCAAAATGGCCCAGAAAAATATGTCCAAGAAGAAATCCGATCGTCACGATTGCAACATCGAACCATAATGTATCTGTGTGCCACATAATTTCAGTATTAGTATTTCGTCATGTCGACCCAAAAATACTCGTTTGTTGTGCGGTCCTCTACGCGAACCTTCAGAAAGTCAGCAAATTCTTTCAACCCACGAATAAGCTCTTTTTTGTCGTTCCTTGTCAGCAAGTCCAGCGAATCGTCGTCAAGCAGAAGGGTTGCCGTGTAATCAGACCAGTCCAACTGCCGGGATTGCACACGAGTGTTTATCTTCTGGGAATAGTTGCCTTTCGAAATTACAATTCTGTCGACATTTTTAAATCGTTTGGATTCTGACTGCAGCCTGAGCCCGAGAAAGGAGAGGTAATCCTTGTATATTTTCTCCTCGATGTTGATTTCCGTCACATAATTGGTCGTCAGGATTACCACGCTCAATAATAGCAGTAACACGCCCCAGAATACAAAGTTTGTCGCAGCGAGATAGATCCCGATAACGAAGGTCAACGGGGTCGAAAACCTGATGCCCCTGGGGAAGTAAGGGATCGTAATCTTTTTTGTCATATTAAAGTAGCTGTGGTCGCGCTTTTCGGGTTACCAATCCTATTCTCCAAGTCCAGTAAATCACCTGGCGGCTGAACGCTACTGAAAGCTGAAAAATGATGAATCAAGAATTTGGAATTGGTTTAACAAATTGTGCATCGGACTTACCGTGGTCCCACCTGTTCGATCTGGATCAACTTCATGTCTGACTCCACACAATCCTCACGAATAACCTTAAAAATTAGTTGTTGCTCGCTTTTCATCGCGGGTGTCAGACGGAGGGTCAATGCTTGCTGATCCGTTTCCGCCAAATGAAGGTAATCATCAAACACGGCCGAAACCAGTACATAATACTTTCCTTCGAATTTTGACTGAAAATTCCAGTTCAACACAACGGAGTCGCCAACAGCCGTCACGGTGTGATCATGGTCCTTTCTGACGTACCCAGGTCCGCGTGCGCTGCAAGTCATGCAACGAAATTCCGTTCGGCACCCGGTTAATTTTTTCGTTTTCAAAACCGTAAAAATACTGTCGTCGACAATGTATTCGCGCTTGTTCTTTTCCGCTGAAATAGCTGAATCAAGATTGTGGGAACCGGTATTCAGGGTCAACAACCGCCTGCCAAAGAAGATGGCTAAGCTACCACGCTCGTCAATGTTCACTTTTGTGAATGGGCTCAGTTTATCGCCCTTCCTGATCTTTTTACCGTTCGCGACGACGCCTTTGCTGTAATAAACTTCCAATTTCTGTGCACTGCATTCGATCGTGGAAACCGCGGATAAGAAAATGATCGCGGCGACCAACCGTACTAATTTGAGGATGTTCTTTGGGACAGGGGTCATAGAGCCGTTTGTGAGTTCTTGCAAACAACTAATTTACGATTTCAATTGAAACATTTTTGACTCCTAAAGAAAAGTAACGACGTGTATAGATAATGGTATCGCTGTCAATAGCGACTTCATCCTCAGTCATAACCGAATAAAGTTATCTGACCAATAGATGATATCAAAATGACCGATAGATCGTTACGACAATGCCGTGAATGGCATATCCCGACAACCTGATATGTCCTTAATTTCTTCTGGATTCCTTAAGCCGCTTTGTCCATTGCCAAAGTCCACCAATCACATCCATTGTCAATGGTCGGTCTAGTTGACGCGATGCCATGATCATCTGTCCGCGATGATGAGCCTCATGAGCAACAAAATATGCGAGCAAGTGCATAACATCGTTTGGAAAATTCAGCCAGGCGGGCTTTGAAGGTAATCGGCCACCCATGTGGATACAATCGGCAAGCAGGTTCCGCATAGCCTCATGGCTTTGCTTCAGGGCAGCGATGACTTCTTTTTGCGTTGCCGTAGGAGAATCGATGCGCGCCAGTCCGTTCGTAAATTTTTGTTTTGCAATAGTTTTGATCCACATGCACCTGGTATTATGCAGATGGATGGCCAGCATTCCGATTGTTTTACGGCGGTAACCGGGAATTCTTTCACACCACAATTCCGCAGGAAGATTCTTAATCAGAAAAAGTGATACCTGATTGGTGGTCTCCCATACGTTAAGCAGTGCTTCTGTCAGATCGATCTTCTTTTGCATAGGTTATTCAGGAATGTTAACCGGGCAACGTTAACGCCATCTTGCCTGTTGGGTCAACCACCCTAATGCTCATGCGCAGCACCAGCAAGAGTGGCGGTCCTCAACTGATCGCTGGGACGCCGCGGCGCAAAGAGCGCGAAGTGTGATTGCCCCACTTTCGCCAGGCGTTCGGCAATTGTGATTTACGATTTGACCGGGCCCTTCGGTAACAACGCCACAGCCACAGTTCCCAGCACGGCCAAACCAATCAACGCCGCAAATCCATTTGCATAACTGCCTGTTGTATCGCGCAACCACGCCGCCAACATTGGAGCAAAAGCTTCTCCCAGGCCATCGGCAGTTATTACAAGACCCATCACACGGCCCATGACTTTGACACCAAATAATTCCGCCGCCATCAACGGGATGATCATGTAGTCGCCACCCAGCGCAACACCAAACAGAAACGCGAATATGTATATGACGCCTGGAAGCTCGGCGGCGTAAAGTAACGGAATCGCCAGGGCGACAAGCGCGTATATCATGATCATCACATGCTTCTTCGGGATCCGGTCCGCAAGCCAGCCCATAAACAGTCGGCCGACAATGCTGGCCCCCAGCACAATCGACATCACGTTGGCAGCTTCCGCCTGGGTGTATTTAAGGTCGAGGCTGAAGTACAATTTGAGGTTCTGGCTCGTCCCTGATACCGCCCCGATCGAGCACATGCTTCCGATCACCAGCAGGTAAAACGGCCAGCCTTTTAGAATATGTGAAATTGACGGAACCGGTTCCGTGGTTCGGGGCTTATCACCTTCCGGACTTTCTTTCACGAACCATGCCATCGGCAAAGCAATCACAACCATAAAAATGCCCAGGATCATCAGGGCGTCGTGCCAACCGAGCTGGTAGTTTAACCATTTCGCTACCTGCGGGACGAGCATCCCTCCAACGCCAATGCCAAGGTAGGCGAGACCCATGGCTTTCCCCCGCGATTCTTTGAACCAGCGTGAAATCAGCACCTGGTTTGGCAATGGACCCCCGCACATGTATCCCATTGCATTGAAGAAATAAAAAAGATAAAAGTGCCAAAGGGAAGTCATCATGCTTAATCCGATCAGCGCAATCCCGCCCATCAGGATGCCGGACAGCATCAGTCGCCGGGGTCCAAATCGGTCGATGATCCATCCCGCCGCAAATCCAAATAGCGGACCTACAATAATTTTTCCCATCGCGATCCCGGATGTCACCGTTGCCCTTGACCAACCAAAGTCCGTGACCCAGAAATCATAAAAGAACGGCAGCCCGTAGAACATGATCCCGATCAGGGAGAACATGCTAAGAAACCCGGTGGCCGTGACCTTGATCTGCTCTTTGTTGAGTTTGTCTGTCTGCAATTGGGCGAAGTTTAAGCGATGACTTATCGGCTACGATAATAATAAATAAGCCTTTAATAACGAATAATGAATTTCAAAGTGGCTAATACTACTTGATACCTGGCTGCGGGAACGCCAGCCCCCAACGTTGGCAGGCAGGTTCGTACTTTCTGCATTCCATGGCCATTCTCCTGGGCACGTTCCCGGTGCACTTTCTGGCACGACACACTACCCGCGAAACCAGCGATCAAACCACGCAAACGCCTCCTCCTGCATCTTCGCGTCAAACTTGTGCGGCCCCGCATAAAAAGAACACCTGTAACGATCTTCCGCGTTGGCTTTTTGATAGACCGCCTTTAGCATGTCATCGGCGCGTTTCATTTCCGAAAGAGTGAATAAGGAATCTTCATTATTGTTTAGGACGAGGGCAGAAAGTGGCGCGCGCAAACCAAGTATCTCCGGAAAATCGAGCTCATTGGGCAACAAGGGGATATACGCCATCCATGTATGAGTGTACGATTTATTCAGGATGAAGTCCTTCCAGGTTGTCATGAACCCTGAGGGGATCGCGCACTTAATGCGATGATCCAGTCCGCCCATCAGGACAGTCCGAAGTCCCCCACCCGACAGACCTGAACAACCCATGCGGTCTTTGTCGACATCGCTCCTCGCCATGAGGATATCCAGCGCAACCCGGTCTTCGGCAAAAAATACTCCGGGCCATGTTGTACCAGCACTGAATAATGATTTCGCCATGATGTGCTCATGCTCACCAGCCCAGCGGTTATAGTCGTTGATGTTGTTCTGTTCCTCCGCATCATTGTCTGACAGACCACGGCGTAAATTTTCCGGCACATCCTGTAACATTACCCTGCGGCTTCCGAAAGTAAAGGCATCTGGAACTAAAACCACATATCCGCGTTTTGCGATTTCGTTAGCCCATGCGCGACCCTGATAATATTCCTGCTGATGTGCGGTCATCATTGGGTGCTGCTGATCGCTTGTGCGCGTAATTTTCCGGGTGCCGAAATACTTGTTGCCACCATGATCGTGAAATGCAAGAATGCCTGGAAGGGCACCTGTTTGATTCAGGGGTTTCAGCAAAATTGCTTCGGTAGGTCGGCCATAAGGCAGCTGCCACTGGAGCTCTTCGATATGAAGTCCATCGTAAGCGTATTGCGCCATTACTTTTACTTCCGGCGTTTTGCCAAGATCGGGAATCGCCATTCGTTCGATCGTCCTTTTGAGTGCCGCCGCTTTCCATTTTTCAAGATGGGGCCATTCCTTTCTGCGGAAAGAGAATTCAGGCAACGATTTGTCATTACGTGAAGCCGCCCATTGCCCGTACTGACCAATGATGCTAACCGTATCTTCCATGAACGCGTTGTTTGGTATAATTGGATACTGAATTGTTGAGCCTGTCGCAAAACCACTAAGTCCGCTGGCGAGGCCGATTCCGGTTACCCCCGAAACCTTCAGGAATCTTCTGCGGTCTGTTCTCATTTAATAAAGTTAATCCAAAAGGTAGTATTTAGTACGTTGTCGTTCAGCATGGGTTCAAATGGTCAGCCGCAGTTTTCGCTTAAGGTTGAGCATGAAAGGTTCCCTAAACCGGAACTTCTTTTTCGCAAGACCGAATCAGCCAAAGGCCAACTCCTAAAAGGCCAAAAGACATTTCACAGATTCTTTGTAGATTCCTTAAAAAATCAACACATGAAAGATCATTGGAAAAGAAGGAAGTTCATCAAGTCCCTGATCGGAGGCACGATTGGGGCTGGCCTTGCGACAGATCTCCACGGGTTTAATATTCTGCCGTCATTTCCGGTGAAGGACAAATACAAAGTCGCCGTCATGGGAGTCAACAGCCGGGGCAAAGACCACATCCGCGCTTTCGTTGCACAACCCAACGCTGAAATTGCCTACATCTGTGATGTGGATCAGCTTGCTATCGCCAAAGCAATGGAAGTCACGGCAACAGCAGGCCAGGCTACCAAACCCAAAACTGTTACCGATTTCAGGAGAGCGTTAGATGACAAGTCCGTCGATGCCCTCTCCATCGCTGCCCCGGATCATTGGCACACTCCCGCCGCCATAATGGGACTCAAAGCCGGCAAACATATCTTTATCGAAAAGCCGGGAAGTCACAATCCGGCGGAAGCAGAGATGCTCGTTTTTGCAATGCAAAAATACAAACGTGTCGTCCAATTGGGAAACCAAAGAAGGTCGTGGCCCCGGATCATTGAAGCAATCCGGTCACTCCATGAAGGCGTGATCGGAAGAGTTTACTACGCCCGGACCTGGTACACAAATACCCGGCCTACCATCGGGATCGGAAAAGAGGTTCCTGTACCGGCGAATCTCGATTACGAGTTGTGGCAGGGTCCCGCACCACGCAAACCATACATTGACAATCTCATTCACTACAACTGGCACTGGCGATGGCATTGGGGCACTGGTGAAATGTTGAATAACGGTACTCATTACATGGATGTGGCAAGGTGGGGCCTCCAGGTGGATTATCCGGTGAAAGTTTACTCGACGGGCGGACGGTACCAGTTCACCGATGACTGGGAAACGCCCGATACCCAGATCGCCACTTTCGACTTTGACGGCCGGAAAACCATTGCCTGGGAGGGCCGGAGCTGCAACCAGAGAAGCATCAATGACATTGGCTCGGGAATATCGTTTCACGGAGAGAATGGAACGTTAGAGATCCGCGACAGCTCGTATAAAATTTTTGACAACAAAGGGGTGCTGGTGAAAAGTGTCGACCCGGAATCCAATGTTGTGATCACGCAAACCGGACCCGGCTTCGATCTCGATAAGGACCATTTTGGAAATTTCCTTGAGTGCATTGAAACCCGTAAAACGCCGAACTCTGTTTACAGCGAATGTTACAAGAGTGTATTGCTGTGCCACCTCGCAAATATATCCTATCGCATGGGAAGGGCTTTGGAAATTGATACCAGTAACGGGCACATTAAGGATGATAGAGAGGCGACGAAGCTATGGAGCCGAAAGTATGAGAATGGCTGGGAGCCGGCGTTGAGCTAGCGGTTTAAGCTTACAAGCTCAGAATGGGGTGGCTCTGTATTCGTTCACTGCCCCTGATTATTTACAAGTCACATGCAATAATGATTTACATAACCCAACTCATTTACATCGTCCCCGGACAGGAAACAATATTCAATCAGTTTGAAGATATTGCAATCCCGATAATCGCAAGGTACAATGGCCGACTCCTGCTCCGGGTCAGGCCAGACGACAATTCTTTTATCGAACATCAAATGGAGAAGCCGTATGAGATACATCTGGCTGAGTTTGATACAGAACAGGATTTTGAAAATTTCAAACAAGACGAGCAGCGAAAAAAGTTTTTGCATCTTAAAGAACAATCTATAAAAGCATCAATTCTAATCCAGGGAAAGAAACTATGAAGAAAGGGAGTATCGAAGATCAACACATTTTATCCCGGATATCAGCTGTTACTCTTTTTATGAACGATCGCAAGCCGGGAGAAACCTATTACCCTCATTCAGCGCGTATGAGATACATCCTGACCATCCTCGCGTTTTTTCTCGTAATCAATTCTTCTGCACAAAAAGTGAAAGATATCCCCATACAACCATTTACGGTTTTATACGCGGAAAATGCAAAGAACGCTTCCGGGCGCATTTTGAAAAGTCTCGACGGTGTCAGGATGGACGAAGTACTAACGGTGGAAACCGGCGGGACCCTTTCGCTGGTACATGCAACCGGTTTTCCAGTTGAAATTACAAAGGATACAACCCTGATCATTCAATCATTACATAACGCCATCGACCTGACTGTCGAAAAAGACAAAAAGAAAACCTGGCGAAGGATCGTTCCGCTCAGCGTTGATCACCTCTTTATTTCGAAGGGAATCGAAGCACGAAAGCACAGGTTACAGATTACAGGACATTGCGCTGACTGTAATTTTGACCTGGAAATTATATACCCGCCGGCGTTTGTATCACAACCAGTATATTATACCGGGCCCGTTTGCATCAAGTGGAAACCTACAAACAATGCTTATACAATTAATGTCCTGACGGACTCCAAAAAGGTCATTAAGACATACCGCACGTCAACTCCCGAGCTCGTCATCGAAGCACAATTGTTATCAGATGCCGACAATTCCATCAGGGTTGTCCTTTCAGATTCGGTGACCACTCGTCATTTACCAGTAAAAGCGTTCGCCGCAAACCTGGAATATCCATATCCCTGCGATATCAGGAAAGCGTCATTTGCATTGATGGCCGGACTTTATTTAGAGTTACATCCCAGACACGACTATACTGCAGACGCCGAAAAATATTTTATTCTTGCCACGCAATTATCCGACGTGCCATTTTACAGGGAAATGTTGGATAACTACAGAAAGCGACAAGAGCAATAGATGTGTTTCTAAATAACTGAAACAAATCACCTTGAATACAAAAAACTCAGTTGAATCAAAACACCATACGCTGGAGCCCTTGTCAGCAGTGAATGCGGATATTGGCAACATTGACGGCTACATTGTGATCCTCGGTCCGGAGGCAAAAGTGGCCCAACCCGGCTGGCCAAACATCTCAGCAAACCCTTGAACGTTTAGAAACCAATGCTAAAGGAAAAAATCTTTCAACTGGCGAGAAACCTTCAGGAGGAGGTCATTAAAATGCGAAGGCACCTCCATGCCAATCCAGAGTTATCCTTCCACGAGTATGAAACGGCGGCGTTTGTTAAAGCTGAACTGGGAAAAAGCGGGATCACTTCACAAACAATGGGAACAACGGGAGTGATAGCAATCATCAAGGGAGAAAACAATTCAGAGCGCGTAATCGCGTTGCGCGCCGATATGGATGCGTTGCCGATTCGCGAAACCAATGGTGTTCCCTACGCATCCTCGCGTGAAAATATAATGCATGCGTGCGGTCACGACGTTCACACTGCTTCCCTGCTGGGTGTCGCCCGGATACTGCAATCGTTGAAAGGTGACTTCGGAGGGACGGTAAAGCTTATCTTTCAGCCTGCGGAAGAAAAACTGCCCGGTGGCGCTCAACTGCTTATCCAGGAAGGTGTGTTACAAAATCCGAAACCATCCAATGTCATCGGACAACACGTGTCTCCCGTTATCGAAGCGGGAAAAATTGCAATCAGAAAAGGGAAATTCATGGCCTCCATGGATGAGCTGAATATTAGGATCACGGGAAAAGGCGGCCATGGTGCGCAACCCCATTTGAACATTGACCCTGTCCTGATCAGCGCGCACATTCTAATCGCGTTGCAACAAGTTGTCAGTCGCTTTGCGGATCCCGCCCTGCCCACCGTTTTGTCATTCGGTAAAGTGATTGCGAACGGCGCCTTCAACGTGATACCGGACGAAGTGCACATGCAAGGCACCTTTAGGACATTTAATGAAAAATGGCGTGAGGAAGCCCATTCACTTATGAAAAAAATTGCACAGGGAATTGCAGAAAGCATGGGGGGCAAATGTGACTTTGACATCAAACGTGGATATCCTTTCCTGATCAACGATGAACATCTTTCTGAACAGGTCCGGACCTTTGCAGAAGAATACCTCGGCAAGGAAAACGTGCAGGTTGCGGATCTGTGGATGGCGGCCGAGGATTTCGCGTATTATTCCCAGGCGACCGAATCATGTTTCTATCTGCTTGGCATTGCCAACAAAGAAAAAAATCTCACTGCAGCGTTACACACTTCAACTTTCGATATCGATGAGGATGCGCTAATGGTGAGTACCGGTTTGATGGCTTACGTTGCATTGAGGCAACTGGGGAATTGACCTCCCCCTTTTTGCTTGTTTTTCTTCTTTCATCTTTCATCAGGCAAATACACCATCCTTCATGTTATGAAACAAATTTTGCCGAAACCCTTTGCTTGTAATTGTTTCAACAACCCGCGCCCGATCAGGTCTCACCTTCACACGATCTGTTTTCCTCAAGAACTTGTAATTGCGAGTTGTCCTGACATGCTGGCGGCAGAAGAAATAGTTTTTTTCATTTCCCGACAGTTTAGATTCTCAAAAAAGTGATTGGTCGTGACCGTTTGTTGTTTGATCAGGTATCGGAACGCAGCTTGCGGCAGCGTCACTTTCGATTGACTATTTTGTCAACAAGGTTGTCGTAGGCCTGGAAGAATTTATCATGATGTGGTACTACCATAAGGAAAATGATCAATGTGACTTTCAAGTGGTCATCCAGCAGCAAAGCGTTCAAAATCACAAATGTCAAAACCACGTAAAAAATCGTATTAAATACAATTGACAGAGTTCTCTTTATTGGACTTGTTTTTGATGCCGGTAAAAAGGAAGCTACGATCCACCTGGCCAGAACCGATACAACGATTAATATTCCAAATGCAATCCACATATCCCACATGTCAAATCCATATGAGGATAGTTTAAATTCCCTGATAAAGTCAACTACGCTTTTCATTTTGTCAAAAAATTATCGCCAGGCGGTAGATAATAGTTTTTCCAATAAAGATAGTACAGGCCTGTCGCAAATTCAATAATGATAATCGACAGTGAATTCTTTATTTCGAGTTGTAAAGTTTGACGAGCTTCGGCAGTTTATTGTATGCTAGTGGACTGTAACATTGAAAACGGGATTATCGTAAATAATTTGTATCTTAGGAGCATGAGAAAAAATGCTCCTATCAAATTGAAACGTTCTGAGCGCCAAGAATTAGAGTCCCGTTTACGTCGACGCGTATTGCTTGCCGCTGAT
>Ga0196981_1000065_pt1 | contig 136148 bp, 120 predicted proteins | sample S3_2013CmetaG_FD_155462 | JGI IMG/M metagenome (GOLD analysis project Ga0196981, IMG submission 155462) | Soil microbial communities from Anza Borrego desert, Southern California, United States - S3_20-13C | ecosystem: Environmental > Terrestrial > Soil > Desert | place: USA: California...
GATGATTTCAGTGCGTTCCCTCGGAACAAGTTTTCGTCCCATCATGATGGCCTCCGCAAAGGCATGCCATCTCGTCACAATATGACGTCTCAAACGAAGGTCAAGATGACTTTTTCAACAGAATCGGCCAGAAGCCGCCTGTCACTATTAGCGGCGCATGTTCCGTGGTTGTCCCAAAGCGATATCACCAAAATTACAACACTGAAGCTCATTTCCTTCTGGAACTATTTTTGGTGAAAGTGCTCTGAGGGATGTTTTCCCAAGGAGCAACTCATGAGTATCAAACGGGGGGGCACCCCTTTTCAGCGCTATGCCAGCTTTTCGCTGGCGGTCTTGCTTGCCGCTTGCGGCGGTGGATCGCCTGGCGACGATGCTGCGTCTGGCACGCTACCGCACGATCGGCCAGCACTCGTCGTCCAAGGCGCGCCGTTGTCCGACAACCTAGACCAGACTGCTCCGGCTGCTCCGGCAAACACGTTTGCTGCCACTGCCGTGACGGGCACTGCGCCGGCCAATTCCTGCAACGCCGGAGTGTGGGTAGCCGGAAAATCCTACGCTGTCGGTGCCACGGTGTACTATGCGCCCAACGGCAGATACTATGCCGCCCGCTATGCAAATCCGGGCTACGACCCGACCATCAGCACGTGGTTCTGGGCAGCCGCCACCTGTACCCCGATCAGCGCACCGACACCAGCACCGGCGGGCAATTGCACCGCAGCCACTTGGACACGTGGCACGTATTACGCCGCCGGCACCAAGGCCTACTATCCGGCCAACGGCAAGTATTACCTCGCCACCAACGCCAACCCCGGCTACGACCCGACCATCAGCACCTGGTTCTGGTCGCCGACCACGTGTGGCACCACGACCACGGCACCCAGCCCCGCGCCTAGCGGCTTCCCGTTCACTGAGGCGCAGTTCAACCAGATGTTCCCGAACCGCAACTCGTTCTACACCTACTCGGGATTGGTGACCGCAACCAGCGCCTATCCGGCGATCTTTGGTGGCGCTACCGGCAAGCAGGAGGCAGCAGCCTTCCTAGCCAACATCAAACATGAGACCGGTTCCCTGGTCTATGTTCGAGAAGTCAACCAGGCCAACTGGTCGCACTACTGCGGCTACAGCAACCAGTATCCGTGTGCGTCGGGCCAGCAGTACTACGGGCGTGGACCGATCCAGTTGAGCTGGAACTACAACTACGGGGCGGCCGGGGCAGCGCTGGGCTTGCCGCTGCTGCAGGATCCGGACCTGGTGGCGCGCGACGCCACTGTTGCCTGGAAGACCGCGATCTGGTTCTGGATGACGCAGACTGGCGCCGGCAGGATGACTGCGCATGCGGCCATTGCCAATGGCATCGGGTTTGGCGAAACCATCCGCACCATCAATGGTGCCCTGGAGTGCAACCAACCGGCCGGCAGCATCGGCAATAACCAGATGCAGACCCGGGTGCGCTACTTCCAGGAGTTCGCAACCTTGCTGGGCACAACTACCGGCAGCAACCTGTCCTGCTAACCCTGGCTGGCCAACCCGGCCGTGCGCAAGTGTGTTCCGGCCTGTCTACCGGACCCACTTGCGCTTTAGCTTAGATCAAACATCGGCCCCCTAGCAGCACGTCGCGGTGCCGATCGCTCTATCCTCAGCATTACCTGTGCTATCCGTTGCCGCGTCGATCATGCGCTCCATCGTTCTTGCCTGCCTGCTATTTGCATCCGCGTTGCCGCCAACCAGCGCTGCCCCGCCGCAAACCGTGCGCCACTCCGAACCGGCCTACAGCGAAACACGCCAGATCGGCACCTTTGACACGATTGCCGTGCATGCGCCGCTGGAGCTGACTATTTCCCGTTCGCAGCAACCGTCGCTGCAGGTCAGCGCCCCGCAGGCAGTATTGCGCACACTCACTACCACGGTCGCACAGGGCCGCCTGACCATCCGCCTGCCGGACATGACGAATACGCCACCGCCGATCCGGGTCACGGTCGCCACCCCATCGCTGCGTGCCATCGAGATTGCTGGCGCTGCGCGTGTGCAGGCAACCGACCTCATCACCGATACGCTGGCAGTGGCGCTGACCGGCTCTGGCGTAATCGCCTTGGGTGGCCAGGTCGAGCGGCTGACGGTCAGCTTGGGCGGTTCGGGCGCGCTCGACTTGGCACGCTTGCAAGCGCAGCATGCCACCCTCGACTTCACTGGTTCCGGCGAAGTCCGTCTGTATGCCAGCCAGTCGGTGCAGGCGCAACTCTCGGGTGCCGGGCGCATTGTCATCTCTGGTAATCCGAAACAGCGCAGCGTCGCGCAATCGGGCAGCGGCCAGATTGTGTTCCAGTAGAACAGCGCGGCATGCTCACGCGACGCCGCATGCTCCAATGCTGTCTTGCCGCGCTGCCGGCACCATTGCTAACAGCACCGGACGCATTGCGCACCGGTCCGACGCTGCAGGCATGGGGCTATTACCCGACCTGGCTAACCGACGCATGGCGCCATATCGATCTCGCTCCTTGGAATCGGATCATCTTGTTCGACGTTCCGGCCGATGCCAACGGCTCGCTCTCGCTCCCCGCTGACTGGAACAGTGCCTGGCAACCGCTGGCAGCAACCGTGGATGCGCGCGGCGGCCAGCTCGATGTGGCCGTTACCGTGCTAGACGAGGCACGCTTTGCGACGCTGTTCAACAATAGCGCGGCGCGCGAGCGCATGGCAGCCGGCCTGCTGCGCGTCGCGGAGCTGCCATGCGTGCGCGGCGTGCACCTGGATGTGGAGGTCTATCGCAGCGCGCCGTCTTCCCTGCTCACTCAATACCGGGCATGGGTCTCGGATCTGACCAAGCGCCTCTCCAGCCACAGCCCCCCCATCCAGGTCACTGCCTTCGTGCCGATGGGCGGCGAGGTTGCCTTGTACGATCCGCCCACGCTACGGCTGTTCGACCATCTGGTGGTGCAAGGCTATGACGCCCATACACGGAGCGGCAGCATTGCCGGGCCGGTTGCGCCACTGCGCGGCCCACATGCAATGAGTTGGGAAAACAGCCTTGCGCAGATGCTGGCGTGGGGCGTGCCGCGCGCCAAGATACTGTTTTCGCTGCCGTATTTCGGCTACGAGTGGCCGGTGGAGTCGGATGCGCCAGGCGCGCGCACCCTTGGCGACGGAATCGAGATCACCTACGCGCCCGTTGATCCCGAGCGCCTGCCGCTTATTCGCGTGAACGCCATGGAACGGGTCCGTGCGCATGGCTTGCGCCGCGACCCGCAGACCGGGTCGCCGTATTATGCGTTCCGCGACCGCAATAACCATTGGCGCCAAGGGTGGTTCGAAGATGCGGTGAGCCTGGCAGAAAAAAAGCGTTTCCTGGACGATGAAGACTTGGCTGGCGCAGCCGCCTTTCCGGTCGGCTATGATGCTGGCGCGTTTAACGATCTGATCTAGGCGGCAGCAAACGCTATTGGAGACCGTCGCACCGACTTTACTCCACCTCGGTCGCCGGAAACGTAAGCGCATACGAATAGGTGCCAGGGCGCATGTTCTCGAACACCATGGCAGAGCGCAGGCCGTCGATGTCACGCACGGCCGGCAGGGGCGTATTGGACTTCTCCGGCCGCACCTGCAACGCGGTGCCTCCGCGCGGATGGTTGACGATCAACGAAAGGGCGGCAGCCGGCTGGCTGCCGGAAATCGATACATCAATGGCGAGCTTGTTGGCTGACTTGCTCACCTTGTAAGTCAAGCGCTCCCGCTCGCGCCACCAATTCGCCACTTCCCCGGCGGGTGCCAACCATACGTCATGGCGGTATGCCCTTAGGTGATCGAGAAATTCGGGGAATGCAGCCGACAGCGGGCTGAACAGCGCAAAATTCTGCGAATGCACGCTTAGCAGCCCCAGCGCCCCCATTTGCCTTACTCCGTCGAAATCCGACTTAAGCATCGACGCGATCGCCTTGGCTTCAACTGCGGCGGGCAGGATGTTAATGTCATCCATCTGGGTGCGCGGCAACACGACTAGCGCCTGCTCCTGCATGCCTTTGGTGTTCGGGAAAAAGAGCGGCGTGCGGGCATTGGCGCGGTTCGGATCCGCAGCATGATGGCGGATGCCTGCCTTGAGCAGCAACTCTTCGGTGGTCTTGTCGTACCCCTCGGTGGGTGCGCGAAAGCCGGTGAGCTTGCTAATGTCACCCAGGACTTCCCGCATATGTGCCTGCATGGTGGCAATCCGCTTCGATTGCACGTCCTCGCTTTGCCCGGCAAAGCTGACATGGGTGTCGCCGTGGTAGCCGAGTTCGTGCCGCTTGGCCAGCGTGCGCACAGTATTCGGATGCTGCCGCGCAACTTCGGTCAGCAGATAGAATGTGGCGGTGGCATTGATTTTGTCCATCATCGCAGAGAAATGGGTGGCGTTCGTGAAACCCTCCTCAGTATCCATCTCGATGATCTGCGCTGCGCGGTAAGGAGACGGCCAGGTAGCCGGATAGATCACCGGCGTGCGCTGCAGCCAGGTGATCGCATTGGCGAGCAAGCGGTGCGAGGCATTGCGCTGAAATTCCCAGGTCATCTCGGAAAAGCCCAGCATCACCCAGCGGGCATAGTGTTGGTCCGGGCCGAGCTCATCAAATGCCACCGCCACAGCGTTCGTGCCGCCGCCGCTGCGCGCCCAGTCGGTAATGCTGCCGGCGGCGCGTCCGCCTTGCAGCCGCAACGGGTTGGCACCTTGCATGCCCAGCCAGATCCGTTCTGCGACGCCATACGACTGCACGAACGGCAAGTCTCCGAATAGGTTCAGGTGTCGCTCTTCGCGCTCACGGGGAATTTCTCCGGTGATGGTCACGCCAAGGAATTCCTTCAGCCAGTCATAGCCGCGCCAGGCGCCTGAGGCGTCGCGCGCGCCCAAGGTCGAGGTAACGAGCACGCTGCCGCCGGCATCGCGGTAGGCCAGAAGCCGCTTGCGATCGGCATCGCTCAGTGCAATCACCGATGGCAGCACCAGTACGCTGGCAGCCGGTGCACGGACAGCGTCAAGCCGGGTAATTTCCTTGAACGGTATCTTCTCCTGCATGAAAAAATTTCGCCATGGCTTGAGGATGGCTTCGTAATTTCCGCCCACCCCCGCCAAATACCGGGCCGTTGCGTCGTTGACGAGCAGCAGCACCTGCTTTTCCTTCGTGGCCTTGCCGAGTGCGACGGGAACCGTTATCCCGCCGCCGCGCGCACCTCCCCACCCCAGCGAGCTCATGGTGTTGGTATAGACCGTCACTGCCGCCCCGCCGATCAGCAGGAAGGCCGCCAGGAGCTCCACTCCATACCTGAAACCCGGCTGCCCGCCACCCTGTCTAGGCTGCTTAGCGTGTTTGGTGCCGGTTGCCGCGTTGGTCGTTGCCTGGTCCATGTCATCTCCTAACTCGGCGTTCCGGGTCCGTCAAACTTGCTAGCCGCATTTGACTGTGGCGCAGCAGTGCCGGGGCCGGGCGTTGCACCCGGCTGGCTGGTTCGCTGTACCGGCTCGCCAGCCTCTGGCGGCGCTCGCCATTCCTTCAGTGCGTCAGTGGCTGCCGGCTGCAGGAAGATGGGCGCATCACCCCGGCGTGACGCCGGCCCCTGCTTGGCCTTCGGGCGGCGTGCCTCGCGGATCTTGTAGGCCAGGTACGCCAGTAGTGCAATCACCAAAGTGACAACGGTGGTCACCAGAATCAGAGTGGCAAGAAACGAAAACAAATCCATGTCATAACTTCCCTTCGCGTTCGAGCTTGCCCCAAGTCATCTTTAACCCAAGGAACTCTTCGAGATTGGCAAACACTTTGACGACGTCGATGAATAGCACGTAGAAAATGCGGAAGAACGGCGCATACGCGACCATGGAGATGTCTTCACGCTCCATGACGACGCAAAACGTCGCCGCAATCACGTCCAGGAGCGTCAACTGCAGCCACCAGTACAGCAGCAGCAGGATCACCCCATGGGTCAGGCCCATATAAATGAACACGAGGTTGCTGATCACGCTGGTGACCGGCCAGACTATGTTTTCAAACAGCATGTACCACAGGATGTAGAAATTGATGCCGCTCTTATTCGGCTTGAACAGCACCTGCTTGTGCTTGGCGATCGCCTGCATGATCCCGCGGCTCCAGCGGTAGCGCTGCTTGATCAGGTCCAGCAGCCGGCTAGGGGTCTCCACCCAGCCAATGGCACGCGCCTCATAGGCAATATGCCAGCCGCGCATCAACAGCTTCAACGTCAGGTCGCAGTCTTCGGCAAAGGTGTCATGGTCGTAGCCGCGCACTTCCTGCAGCGCGTCCTTGCGGAACATGCCCAGCGGGCCGGGGATGATATTGCAGATGCGCATGTAGCTCTGCGCCTTCCTGGCCATGGCCAGGCCTTCGATGTATTCCAGCGCCTGCATGCGGGTGATCAGGTTTTCCCGGTTATAGACCTTGATACTGCCGGCAACCGCGCCCACCCGCGGATCCCGAAAATGTCGGATGCATACTCGCAGCGCATTGCGCGACAGGATCGTGTCGCCATCCATATTGAGGATGAAGCTGCCACGTGCATGCGCCATGCCGAGATTGAGCGCGTCGGACTTGCCACCGTTACGCTTGGTAATGACGCGGACCGGCACGCGCTTGGACTGTTGGGCCATCTCCTTAGCGGATGCATAGGTGTCGTCAGTGGAACCGTCATCGATCACCAGCACTTCATAGCGGGGGTAATCCAGTTCCAGCAGCGAAGCGATCGACTGCTTGATCAGCAATCCCTCGTTATATGCCGGTACCACGATGGTGATGAAGGGCAGCGTTGCATCGTCGTCCTGGTCTTCCATCTCGCAGTCGAAGACCAGGCTGTCGACATGCTCCATGAAGGAAAAGCAGATCAAGACCACATAACGCAATCCGACGATGGCAAAAAACACTGCCAGATACGCGAGCAACGTGGCCGACGCCAGGTTTTGGCTCGCCTCGGCCAAGCCCTGCTGGCCGATCTGGTAACCCGCAAACGCCACCAGGGCGATAGCCAGCCCGGCCTTGAGCCAAGCCAGACGTGCATAGCCTTTGGTTGTCACCATGCTCCCTGGATCGTGACCATGCCGGTGGTCGCCCGGTAAGCGCCGACGCGCGCCGAGCGCTGGTGGGCCAGGCTCGTGTGGAGGGCCACCCGGTCGCTAAGCCAGTACCGCAAGCCGGCCGAGGCGCTGTAGCTGTTGACCGCCTCGCCGCCAACCGGGTAGCCATACTGGAGCGAAAACGACCGCTCCGAGCGCAGTTTGACCCAGTCCCCCCCCACCCCGACCGTGACCAGGTGGTTGCCGTCAGCCGGCGACCAGTAAGCCGGCGAGTTGAAGCGCGCGGTGCGTGCCTCGTAGCCGACGAAGAACTTGATTTCCTGCACCTTGAGTGGCTGCCAGGCCGGCGTCAACTTCAGCAGCACATCCTGAATACGGTTGCGGTCCGACACCCGGTAGCCGCTATAGCTGCCGTACACGGCGCCCGCTGGAGTAGGCATGCTCGCCTGCAGGCGTAGCTGGTTAGCGGTGAGGTTGGCGGCCAACGCATTCGGATCGAACGCCATCTTGCCCCAGTTCACCCTCCCCGCCCCGACTGTGACCGGAGTGTTCGGGATGCGGATCTCGCCGGCGGCAAACAGCGCATTGTCCGGCGATTGCTGGGCCGAGATCTCGAGCTTCGGCTTCAACGGGTCGGCAATGCCGGCATAGCGCAGCGTGACATCACGCTGGTTAACCTTCAGCGCACGCCGCTTGTCTTGCAGCGCGTTGACCTCGATTTCCAGGCGGTGCCGGCGCGAGGCATCGGTCCTGCGGTGCGAAAGCGCAATTCCTCGACGCTCGGTATCGAGGTTGTCTTTGCCTAGAAACACGCCGGCCGATGTCATCGGCCGCGTCTCGCGCTGCGCATAGGTCAGGCCTTCAGCGGCATCCTTGTTTCCCGGTTCGGCAGTCAGTACCTGCCGGTACAGTGGCTCCGCAGCGCCGGCCAAGCCGTTCCAGCGGTACACATTGGCCATGCCGAGTTTGGCTTTGGCTGCCTGGTCGGTGTCAGCGAGTTGGCTGTAGTGGTGGATGGCTTGCTCATAGCGGCCGGTCCAGGCATAGCTGTTGGCCACCATGAGGCGAACTTCATTGTCATGCGGCTGGGCCCGCAGGTAAGCGTCGCCCAACTGGCTGGCTCCCGGGTAGTCCCCGGCCTGAAACGCCTTCGTGACCGCCGCGCGCTTGGCAGCTACCGCGCCTGCGCCGCTGCTCTTGCTGGTCTGGGCGCCTACTGCAAGCGGTGCAAGCAGTACCGCTACCAGCACGCGGCGCATCTTCAATGTCGCAAAAGGAAGGTTTTTCATTTGATTGTCTTCTTCTTACTGCACGATTCACACGGCACAGCTACCAGCCTGCGCCGCCCCAGCAATTCGGCTACCGCGCGTGCCCGCCGTGGCCGAATCGTTTGCTGCTGCGTTACAAATGGTCTTGGTGCGATGTCGCAGCGTCACCGTTACGATCCAGTGCTTCGACGGTATCGCTTCCCTGAAAGCGCAGGCGGCGCACCGCAGCATTGTCTTGTTCGGTGCGTACCTCGCAACGCCGGTTGACCGCCAGGCACGGCTGCATACGCAACCCGTCCTCGTCGATCGTCACCGCCAAGCGCTTGGCAAGGATCACACCTTGCTGCACGCCCCAGTAATCGATGCCGATCTCCAGGCCCGCAGCACCAAAATACATACCGGCCAAGCCATTGAAATAGTCGGACAGACGATGTAGGTAAGCGGACGGGCCGTCGCTGTCGAAGAACAGAAACAAGGCAGTGGTGTGGGTATGGCGAACCCAAGCTTGGTAGACAGCTGCCTGCTGAGCGGCCACCCGGGCGTCATCGACGGTAAAGAAGTCTTCCGCACGGTCGATCAGCAAGAACCCATTGGCTGACGTTCCGAGCGTCTCCAGTTCGCCCACGAATTGCTGCGGACCGTAGCGGAAGATGTTGGTAGCGTAGTCGCCGATCATCGCCAGCACACTAAGCCGGCCTTCCTCCAATGCGCGCTGGAGCAATCCGATCGTCTGTACATCAGCGTAGCGGATCAGATCATCCACAGTCGCCGAGGTGATCAAGGTGCAATGCACGCCGCGGCGGGCGTTGGTGCTCAGCGCATGCAGGATGACGGAATATCGGGCCGCGGTGGATTCGACTCGCAACGAGTACATCCCGCCTTTGAGCAAGCCGTCATCGAAATTCGATGGCAACTGGCCTGCCCCGGCATGCAAGGCCGGTACAGTCCGGGGTTGTTGCATTATCGGTTCTCCTGGTGAAAAAGATGGTTCTGCATAACCGTGGGGCCTGCGCGGGTGTCGAGCCCCGCCAGCTCGACGGAGCAACGCCTACCATTGGCAAATAACCAATATCATGGTCATGTAAAATTGTTTTCGACATGGTTTAAGGTCCGGCGCACTTCGGGGTGATGGCCCGCCAATGAGATCCGACTTCGCCTGCGCTTGTCGCGTCAGCGTCATGACCTAGGGAGCAACAATGGAATTGGTATGAGTCAGGAGGCGTGACAACGATGTCCGCTTGTTGACGCCGGTTTTCTGGAATATCGCCTCAAGTTGGGTGCAGGCAGTCGAACGGCTCACACCGAGCGACAGCGCCGCATGATACAAAAAGTCGCGCTCGAGCAACTGAGTAAGCAATTGCGCCTCAGTCCGGAGTTGACAAACAAATCACGCAACAGTTCACTCCTCGCGCCTTCACACCGGGATCCCGCTGAACGATCACCACCACCACCGTTTCCTCCAATGCCGAGCCAACTCGTGGACGGGCCGCAATGGCAAGCCGACAAGAAACACCGTGCCTGCGCCATTCTCGTGCTAGCCCCCACCCCGACGAGCGACCGGCTTGGACGTTGGCACAAGGCATGCCGGACACGGCCGCGATCTGCGGCGTCATGTGCGTGGGCTGTGCTCCACCCGTCTGGGTCTACCATTTGCTGGCATAGGCGTTTTGCAGAAGGTCATGGCCATACTGATCAATCTCCATCAAGGGCATCTGATAGTGGCCGGGCAGAAACAATCCAATGTGTGCTTGCTCGGAAAGACTCGGTATCGCCAGCGCAGCAGAATCGCACGTTGCAGATGGGCGCGCATCGGCGCAAGTTGCGCCTCAATTCGCGCCAGCTCAGCCGCACGGGTGGGCTCACGCTATTCGACTCGCACGCGCGAAGAGGTGCAGGCAGAATTGACAGATTATCGACAAACGCATCAGGAGAATTTGTCGGGCAACATCTACCGTCCAAATTAAGACCCGGCACATGGTCATCGGCAGATATGAAATGCAGCTGATGACCTGCTTGTAATTTTGATAGAAGTTTAAAAAAGGTCTGAGCGTCCAACATAAATGTGACGCAACGGATGTCGCTCGAAAATCCCAAATCGAAACGCGTCCAGTCTTTACTTGAATTTCCGCAGCCACGGGATGCGTCAACCTGGCGCGTCACGTGGCCAAGGAGTCCACCACCTCTTCTTTCAATGGCTCCGCTCCAAACGAGCACCACGGCTCATGCCGAATCGATCGCGCGACACGGGCGGGACTGGGAGTGATTGAAGAGCTGAGAGAGCATCGGCCCAGGCGTCCTACCTTCTGACGATCGTCACGGAAGGCTGCCGTCATTGTCTGATCGAATGAGCCTCGAAGCGCTGTCCACGCCATGTTTTTCGCAGACGTATCGAGCGGCATGGCGCCCGTCCGAAGTCAGGAAGGATGGCAAACGCATTTACCTGTCTTGACGTCCAGCCACCGCGAACCTCTATCAATTTCTGCCTGAATCTCTGTCTACGCTTGAGTAAAGCGAACCGCCGCGCAGAGTCGACCTTCCCCCATCGTCGACTGATTGCCACTGAATGGAGGTTGGCCTTGTTTTGATATCGAATGCTAATTACAACCGGCCGTTCGCCCAGGCGTGCTTAAAGAAGTCAATGGTTACTCGAAGTTGCTTCTGCTTTGGGGCGAGAAATGCGGTAGCCGAACAGTTGAGCGCGACTGGATCACTGGCAGGAAAAGTGAAGCCCAATGCATCGTCCAAGGCGGTGTCACGACGCTCCTGCTCGCGCATGTTTTCCTTGCGTTGCTGCAAGCTTGCTTCCTCGCGGGGATCCGATAAATAGTATTTGTTCATGATGACATTCCTTCGTAAAATCATTGAGCTTCTCGCATAATCGACAGATGCTGGCGGAATGCGTCAATGATGACCAACACACCAATCATTGATCAAACGGGCGGTTTTGTCTGTGCCCAGCCGCACACAGTGTTCCAGCCCTGCACCAGCTTGTGACGCTACGGAAAGTACAATGCCTGTCTTGCATACTCCACAGCAGAATCATCTTCTGGCGGCATTGCCGCAGGAAGAGTTCGGCCGCCTGGAGCCGCATCTGGAATTGGTCTCAATGCCCCTTGGAGAAGTTCTTTACGAGTCGGGCAGCCACATGAAGCACGTCTACTTTCCGACAACCAGCATCGTGTCCTTGCTCTACGTGATGGAGGATGGCGCTTCCGCGGAAATCGCCGTGGTCGGCAATGAAGGGATACTGGGCATTGCGCTGTTCATGGGAGGGGGAACAACGCCAAGTCGCGCCGTCGTGCAAAGTGCCGGACATGGTTTCCGGCTGCAGGCCGCGTTGCTCAGGGACGAATTCAACCGAGCCGGTCCGATGCTGCACTTGTTGCTTCGCTATACGCAGGCCCTGATTACGCAGATGGCACAGACCGCCGTGTGCAATCGTCACCATAGTGTCGATCAACAGCTCTGCCGCTGGCTGCTGATGAGCCTTGACCGTCTTTCGACGAACGAGCTGTTCATGACGCAGGAGCTGATTGCCAACATGCTTGGTGTACGCCGTGAGGGCGTAACCGAGGCGGCAGGAAAACTGCAAAGCGCCGGATTGATTCACTATCGCCGTGGGCACATCACCGTGGTCGACCGGGTCGGACTGGAAGCGCGAGCCTGTGAATGCTATCAAGTCGTAAAAAAAGAGTTTGACCGCTTATTGCCCGATCTTATGGCGGTATGACCAGCTTCCGTCATCAAGAAAGTGCCCTCCCTGGCGTTCCGGATAATCAGGTGAAACGAATGCGGTAAATTGCGCGTTTCGTGCCTGATGATGACCAGGCTGCAGAAAGCATGGCCCAATGTTGATTCCATGAGAGAACCGTGCTGGCCCAGGTAACGCGATCGTTATCGGGAGAGAACTCGTAGCTGCCCGATTTCAATTCGTATGGTTTCCTTAAGGATGAGACGCCATTCGCGGCAGCATCGTCCGCTGCAATGGACGACCGTACTCTAACCTGGCTGTTCACTCCGAGCACGCTCAACAAGCTGCTAACCTCTGTTTCTGCAATGCGGCGCTCATAGCCTTCGGCAACCTCTCCTGACAATGTCACCCAGCCTTTTGACACCTGCACCGCGATGGCGTAATCGGCCTTCGGCGTCAAATGACTCAGCACGCGTTCGCAGTCATGCGCAATATCGTCGTCGGCAGGAGTGATATCGGGAGCGAAAACTGTTATCCGTGTCAATATCTCTCGCACCCCGGCAATGCGTTTTGCTGCGGCTTCGACCAACCACCGATCACCCTCTCCATCAACGATACCGGATAACGTGACCACGCCGTCACTGACCTGAACGTCAATCGCTGCGGCACGAACGGAAGACTCCATTAACAACTCGTCCCTCACGTCCTGCTCAATCTGCATATCAGTTCGAGTGACGATTGCAGGCCCTGCATCCGGATCAACAACGACAGGAGAGTCTTCCGGCGGTTTGGAAGGTTTAAAGGCTGCGAAATATGGGTTGCTTTGAGGCCAAAAGGCGGTTTGATTGTGGTTCATACATCTCTTTCCGTTAAGGACTTCAGTGCTGACTGTTGGCGCAACAAAGGTTAAGAGCAGCTGGTTCGCCCCGAGCAGGGTGCGAATCGCCATGAAAGCAGCATGTACCGGTAGCAGGTCCGTGTCTGTGTGTCAGCGAACATAGTGGCTTGGCAGACGGAAACCGTTCGCTAGCGACGAGACCATGCTACGGGCCATTTTGCCTTCCTGCCGCGTTTATCTTGCGGCTATGTTCGCTTCCGCACTGATAACAAGTCCTTTGTGACAGATCATTGAAAGGAGCGCTACATCCGTTGTCACATGGCAGGATTCTAGGGCTCGGCTTTCGCCGGGGTGAGTCAATCATCCGATCTTCCAATGCAGAGGATTCATCATGTCCATACCTACACTCGAATACAAAGGGAACGAGTTGCGCGCTTACGCCCAGCAAACGCTTCCGCTTTATCGCGACCCTTATGCACCGGGTCCACATCGATACGCATCCGTTGTGCGAATCGATACCATTCCTCCAGGTGATGGAACGGCACGACGTTACCAGGCCGAGTTCAACGGCGACGACCCGACTACAGCTGTTGACGCGCTTGACCGGGCGATGCAATACGCAAGGGACATCGTCGATGGCAAGGTGCAGGCGAAAATACTCTGAACTTCCCGGTCGATACGGCCTTGCCCGAGAACAGGCCCAATTTTTTCATACCAGGAGAGCACGGCATGGCTACCACCGAATCAAGAAATAGCAACTTGAATCAAAACAGGAAAATGGAAAAGGAACGCTATCCATTGCCTGATGCTGAAAGAGATGTTGCTGCTTCAATGGGTGTCGGATTTGACGGGCGCTTTTATCGGTACAGGACGTTTCGCTACGAACGATGCTGTGATGCGGTCAGTTACGCAAAGTTGGATCGAGTAAAGCCGCAATATCAGGCGAAGGTGATCAATGGCGCTGCCTGGGAAAAGACGGTCGAACCGACGGACCAGGAGCAGTGCGAGATGGCGGCGTTAGGGATTGGTTTCGATGGAAGATACTTTCGCTATGAAAGCTATCGGTATGAACGCTGTGCCGACGCAGTGAGCTATGCGAAGTTGCAAAACCGTGAAAATGGTCTGAGTTATTCATTTCAATCAAACCTGTCTTGAATTTTTCGCAGGATCGTCAAGACTCGCAGTCACGTCCCCAACGATGACGCAGCCATCAAGTCGGACTGCCCTGCCCAACATTATGGAGGAGTGGCGTCGTGTGGCGCACGACTGGAAACAGAAGATGAATCGGTTTGCCATCTTGTACGCAGATCGCGTAACCATCAGAGGGAAAAATGAAGCCAACTTTACCACCGCGCCGCACGCTCTTGCTCTAAGTACGGAGCAAGAGCGTGCGGCGCGGTGGTAATCGCGTTGGCTGCCTAACCACGACGTGCTAACGGATATTCTTGCCTGCACCTAGGGAATCCGCTCTTCGTCAACTGCCGGCATGCGCTGAACTAGGCACAAGAAAGCTTAAAACTCAGTCCTTTTAACAACTACACTACGTTCTGATCCGTTTGCCGCTTTACTACATCGGGCGCAATCGCGTTTCCGTAAATCCATCCGAAGCTGGCGAGCATAATTCCGACTTTCGTTGCGAAAAACATTTTTTCACGAATATTCATGAATTTCCAAGCTTTGCCCGTCGTTGCAGACCTGGTATCTGGTTTGAGTAGAGTGCCCATGGTGAACTTCCTTTCGATTAGTGTCGTCGTGACACTTCGCGCGAACCGGTCTCGGTTTCACGCCTCTATAGCATCTCCCGATGTGCCTGTTCTGTCTGTGCGCAAGCATACATAAAGGGCCGCTGCGCCCACCTTCCATCGTTGATCATGAAGTTTCTGCCAGGTCGGATTGTCGAATCATCTGCGGGATCGGTAAAGCACGGGCGACCTGCAGCCAGGAGCGGTCACAGGCACATACCAAGAAGACCTCCAGCAAGAAGCGGCCAAGGGCGGCCGACTACCGCTACGCCCGCATTTCAGCAGTCGTCGGGTCGATTACGCTCCGGACCTGAGCAATGCCTGTAATAGGGAAACCGCCTTGTTGCGCATGAGTGCGGATGAGGTCTTCAGTGGGTGCAATGTATACGCAGTAAATCTTATCGTCTGTCACATAGCTTTCCTGCCATTGGATCTCCGGTCCTAAATTTCGAAGGACATCACAGGATTTCTCTGAAACTTTTTGTAATTCCATTGCGGACAGCTTGCCCGCTCCGGGAAGATCCCTCTCGATAACGTATTTCGGCATGTCAATCTCCTGTCTTATATCAATCTTGAAAGCCCCTTAACGTCGTTAAGTATTGATGCCTTTCTCCTTATTTGAAGGGCACAAAATACCGCTGCGGCAAATGCCCCGGCGGGTATCCCACGGCTTCTAATTGGCACTGGCGGGAAGGGCGCTCCGATGCCACATCGGTCTTTAACTGTGGATTGCCTCCACCTCTAGGTATTCAGACTCAATATGTGTCGAACCGTCATTTGCCTGATTGTTGTTCGTCCAAAGTTCCTCAAGCTCCTGGCGCAGCGACGTTTGTCCGGCAGTGTCGAGAGCGGCGAGTGCGCGAAGCGTCGGCCCATAGTAAGTAAAGAAGAATTCAACGACTTCGGCCGGCGGGAATGGATAACGCATTGGGTACGTCCGCTTTGCGGTGTTTAGGCTGGTCGTACCATACCCCAGCCGCTCTCTGACGGTCGCTTCATCGCCCCATTTTGGCGGCGGCACCATGAGGGAGGGTGGCGGTACATGCTTGCCTATGATCTTGAACATCTGGCCGACGTGCCCCTCGGGCGTCCAGTTAGCCATGACGACGCGGCCGCCGGGTCGGCAGACTCTCAATAGTTCGGCAGCAACGCGCTCGGGACGTGGGGCAAACATAGCACCAATGAGACTAACTACCAGATCGAATGCAGCATCGTCATATGGAAGCATTTCGGCATCCCCTTCATCGAACTGGACTCTCACATTCTCTGCGGCAGCACGGACCCTGGCCTGCTGGATCAGATTGGAGGCAATGTCGACGCCGGTGACTCGTACACCGGCTTGAGCGGCTGGAATCGAAATCTGTCCTGCACCACAGGCTACATCCAACATTCGTGTACCTGGCTCGATGGACAAGCGACCCAGGAACTCCAAAGCACCAGGCTCAAGGTATTTTGCGAAATGACCGTAGTCCCCCGACATCCATGTTGCTTTGAGCCGAGTCTTGAGTGCTTCCATTTCCGGAGTCATTTCTTCAGTCAATACAGCCATAATAATTCTCCAGTGAAGTGCCACAGCGATAACGCGGGATATTCGGGGTCGATAGGCGATGCGGCTCTCGGCCGGACAGGCGAACGCTCGCCTTACCAACGACTTTCGCGTCGAGTAGCAGGTGTTGGTATGAGTCTTGTCGTCGCACACGCGAACCGCAATGGGCTAACAAGGCAGGCTTTGATTCGGCGCAGTAAAGGCCGGATTACTTTCTATCTTTTGACGAAATAGAGGCCACACTCAGCAATGTCACCTCTGCTGCATCGGGTATGCGTTGTTACTAAGCATCGGTGTACGTAGAGAAGGTGCAACACACCTAAAAGGAGCAAGAAATGCATATCGCAAAAGAAGATGTCCCGGTGAAGATCGGCATTCCCGGCGCCACTGCCCGCCAAAAATTGGATTTTGGTGATGCCACAGGCTTTGGTAAGATCAGCGGCGAGTATTTCTCGCTGCCGGCGGGAATGGATATTTCATCGTTGCTGATGGGATTGGAGGGCGACATGTGCCAGGCACCGCATTGGGGCTACGTGATGGAGGGAGTGATCACCACGACCTATGCGGACGGCTCGAATGAAGTAACACGGGCGAATGACCTGTTCTACTGGCCTCCGGGGCATACTGTGAAGGTTGAAGAGAATGCTGAATTTATTCTATTTAGCCCACAGCATGAGCATACACATGTGATGGACCATATGATTGCAAAAATGGCGCAGTGATTCCAGCCAGAGACGTGATTTCTCAAAAGCGGTGTTTTCAACACATAGCATCAAGAATCATTTGCGGCGAATGCTCGTGTTGCATCGCGGCGATCGATGATCGGCGACACCCCGTCATGGAGGCGTAAGCGAGCGCCGGCGTGACGCCGGCGCAGGGAGTCATAAAGCGGCAAGCGTGGTTGCCCTGCGTTGTCCGGCGGAGCGAACGGCAGTAAATCGGGACGTCGGCATCCGGGGGACACTGCTGCAGTTCTGTCACCGCATGTTGGCGCTGACAATCAGGAATGGAAAGCGTCCGCCCTCAAGGGTGTTCTGTTCTTCGCCTCTACCGGAAATTTCGCCGCCCTATTCAGCCCCAAAGATGGCCCGGAGCACGAGGGTGACCGAGTTCCGGGATACCCGCGTAGTCGGTCATTTCGCCATTGAAGCAAGTGATGCTTTGGCCTCCCGGTATCAGCAGATCGGGAAAACGCTGCATCTGCGCCACAAGCGCAAGGTGAACATGGAGTTACCGACCTCCCCGCCATGACCATCGAAGAAAGGCGCAGGGCGATGCAGTGTCTGCTTTATGGAAAGCGGAATGTCAGCAAAGGGTCTAGGCTGTGTGAAAACATGGTTTTCTAGTAAACGAAGTTGTCTCTAAAGCGTCAAACGGATACGACCAAATAGATTGGGAGATCCGGATGAGGCGTTTTATAGAGGGAGCTGACCGCAGCCAGACGATTCTATTTCCTGCGTCGCTGGACGAGTACGTTGCCGAAGACAATCCGGTGCGCGTCATCGACGCGTTTGTCGACACGCTCAATCTCGAAAGGCTCGGTTTTGATGGTGCCCTGCCTGCCGACACGGGAAGACCCTCCTACCATCCGTCGATCCTGCTCAAGATCTACATCTACGGTTACCTCAATCGTATTCAGTCAAGCCGGCGCCTGGAGCGCGAGACACAGCGCAATGTCGAGCTGATGTGGCTCACCGTGCGGCTTGCACCCGACTTCAAGACGATTGCCGACTTCCGCAGGGACAATGGCGAAGCAATTCGTGGCGTATGCAGGCAGTTCGTCCAGCTTTGCCATCGGCTGAACATGCTCGAGGGCGGAGAAGTTGCGATCGACGGCAGCAAGTTCAAGGCGGTGAACAACCGTGACAAGAACTACACCCAGCGTAAGCTCAAGGCCCGGATCGAGCAGGTCGAGGAAAGCATTGCGCGGTACATGGAAGAACTGGACCGGGCCGACCGGCAACCAGAGTTCTCCACTCGGTCGCGTGTCAGGCATATCAAGGAAAAGATCGCATCCTTCAAGCGCCAGATCGATGAGTTCAACACGTTAGGTCGGCAATTGCAGGAGGCGCCCGATCAGCAGATCTCGCAAACCGACCCGGATGCGCGCGCCATGGCGACCAGTGGTCGTGGTACGGGCATGGTGGGCTATAACGTCCAGACTGCTGTTGATACTACCCATCATCTGATCGTGGCTCACGAGGTGACGAATGTTGGTCATGACCGCACCCAGCTTCCCCCCATGACCAGGCAGGTGCAGCGCACCCTGAGCCGGAAAGAAATTACCGTGATTGCTGATCGTGGCTATTTCAGTAGCGTGGAAATTCTGGCCTGCGAACAGCAAGGGGTAACACCGCTTGTTCCCAAACCGATCACATCAAACAACCGGGCAAAGGGCCTGTTCGACAAGCGTGACTTTATTTACCTTCAGCACAGCGATGAATATCTTTGCCCAGCAGGGGAACGAGCAAAGTGGCGGTTTCAAGCTGTAGAAAACGGCATGGTATTCGACAAGTACTGGTCCTCATCGTGTCCGAGCTGCGCAATGAAGCCAAGGTGTACGACGGGGGACTATCGAAGAATTGCTCGCTGGGAGTACAAAGACGTGCTTGAGCGGATGCAGCGCAGGCTGGGCGCGGTCGGAACTGGCAATGGTCCGCCGATGCACCGTCGAACATCCCTTCGGCACCTTGAAAGCCTGGATGGGCGCTACCCACTTCCTGACCAAAACGCTTCCGAAGGTTCGGACGGGAATGAGTCTTCATGTTCTGGCGTATAACATGAAGCGGATGATGGAAATAATGGGGATTAAACGATTGATTGCTGCGATGACGGGCTAGGCCGTCTTTAAATCAAATCCTAAAAGCATCGTTTTAGGAGCATGGGCATACCCTGAGAATCGCTAATGCGTTATCACACAGCCTCGGTCGATAGTGGACGCAAAGAAGTAGTCTTTCGACATAAGCCTGGAAAAATAAAGCCGCTGTTTGACCAGCGGCTTTATTTTTTGCAACAGCGCTTACATCTGCAAAGCTATCCACACCTTAACCAACCGGCTCGCCGGCAATGTCCGATGGCTTTTTCGCTAGCGGGCAATCTTCACCGGTTCAAGCCGCAACTCCCCGCGCAGCATCGGCCTGACCAGGATCTTGTAGGTATCGACATCGAAAGTCCGGCGCGCGGGCTGCTTCACCGGCTTCGCGCCTTTCACGTGGTCGATCGATCCGATGTAGAACCAGCGATCGATCACGTGTACCTGCTTCCACCCGTCGCACTCTTCCACGATGCCCATCGGGCCCGGATACGGCCAGACGACGATGCGCATTTCTTCCAATGCCGCGCGCAGCCGGAGGTAATGATCCTCGACGGGCTCCTCGCCGATACAGGCACCAAGGCAGCGCGCGATCTGCCGCGCGAAACAGGCGCGTCCGCGCACGGCGGTTTCCAGCCCCGACATTGCAGGACACAGGCGCTCCGTCTCGACGATCATGCGCAGCCGCTCCAGCGCCGCCTTGCGCGTGGCAAACAGGCCGTAGAGATCGGCCGTGACCGCGAAGTCATGGTCGCGCGCATAGACGATCTCGGGCACGGCATTGACCTCCGGCCCGAGGCGCAGCGTGCACATCTCGCGCGTGCGACGCAGTTTCTTGTTGTGCAAGGGCTGCATCTCCTTGATCAGGCGCGACTCCAGCAGCAAGGCGCCGATCTCGCCGGCAGTGCGCCGGAATTCCACATGGCGGCTGGCCTGCAGCATGCGCGCCTCTTCCGGCGTGCGCAGGTGCGACAGCACGCGGCTGCGGATGTTGACGCTCTTGCCGATGTACAGCGGCCGTTCCTGCTCGTCGCGAAAGATGTAGATGCCCGGCTTGGACGGCAAGGCATCGAGGCTGCCGCGGTCGATGTGATCGGGGTAGGTGAAGCCGTCGGCAGGGTCGGGCTTGACCAGGAGTCCGACAGAGGTGATGCGGGATTGCATGAAAGGCAAAAGATCTATGAAGCAATATAAAGACAGATCAATCACATAACCAATTTGACTAATCGGCGTTTGGATTCTACTGTATATTCATACAGCATATTGATGAGCAATATCTTGCTCAAAAGAAGAATTAAGAGGTCCGCATGTCCGCATTAGTTTCCCCCATCGCGTCGCCGAATGCGACGTTTTCCTCGTTGCCGCATTCCGTCTGGCGCGCCGACCAGATGGGCTCGTACCAGGCAGCCGTCACGCCCACCGGCCACCCCGCACTCGACCGCGAATTGCCCAACGGCGGATGGCCCAGCGCCGCGTTGATCGAGTTGCTGCTCCAGCAAGCCGGCATCGGTGAAATGTGCCTGTTGCGTCCCGCGCTTGACGTCATTTCGCGCAAGCGCCGCATCGCCCTGCTCCAGCCGCCCCATCTCCCGCAGATCGCCGCCTGGACCGCATGGGGATTGCCGGCGGACCGGCTACTGTGGATCAAGACCGCGCGCAGCGCCGATGCGCTGTGGAGCGCGGAACAGATCCTGCGCAACGGCAGTTGCGGCGCGCTGGTGTTCTGGCAGCAGCAGGTGCGCCCGGAATCGCTGCGTCGCCTGCACCTCGCCGCGCAAGGCACGGATATCCTGTTCTGGATGATGCGCCCCCTTGCCTGCGCGCAGGACGCCTCGCCCTCGCCCCTGCGCCTGGCATTGCGCCCCGCGATGGGCGGCATCGACATCGGCATCGTCAAGCGGCGCGGCCCGCACCGTGACGAATCCCTTTTCCTGCGGCTCGACGGCATGCCCGCCGGGCCGGAGTTCTCCACCTCCACTGCCTCTCCCGCTCATGCGCACATGGATCAGCGTGCACCTGCCGCAACTGCCGCTCGAAACCTTCCGGCCGCGCTGGTCTGAGCCGGGCCTGCATGTCGTCGTCGACCGCGAGCGCGTGCTCGCCATGAGCGCCGAGGCGGCCGCCTCCGGCGTACGCAAGGACATGCGGCGCGGCGGCGTGCAGACCCTCTGCCCCGACGCCATCCTGCATGAGCACGACGTCCTGCGCGAGCAGGAGGCGATGGACGGCATCGCCCTTGCGCTGCTGCAGTACACGCCGGAAGTCGCGCTGGCCGAAGAAGCGAGCCTGCTGCTCGACGTCACCGCCAGCCTGCGTTTTTTCGGCGGACGGCCCGCGCTCTGCCGCCTGGTGCGCAACAGCGTCGAAGCGCTCGGCTTCACACCCCAGGTCGGCATGGCGCCGACCGCCCAGGGCGCATGGCTGCTCGCCCGTTTCCGCACCAGTCGCAGCAACGCGCAACGCCGCACCGCCAGCATGGACACTCTGGCACGCCGCCTCGACGCGTTGCGCTGCACGCTGCTGCCCGCGCTGCGTCCCTTCCAGGAATGGCTGGAAGGCATCGGCTGCATCACCTTCGCCGACCTGCGCAGGCTGCCGCGCGCCGGCCTGCAGCGCCGCTGCGGCAAGGAGGTGCTGGAAGGACTCGACCGCGCCTACGGACAGGCGCCGGAACTCTTCGAATGGGTGCAGGCGCCAAAGACCTTCGCCGCGCAGCTCGAACTGCCCGACCGCATCGAATATGCGGAAGCCGTGCTGTTCGCCGCGCGCCGTCTGCTGCTGCAGATGACCGGCTGGCTGGTCGCGCAGCAGCTCGCGGTCTCGCGCTTCGTCCTGCTGCTGCAGCACGAGCGCGGCCGCACCGCGATCCCGCCCACGCCCGTCGAGATCGCGCTGGCCGATCCCGTCTGGCATGAGGAACACCTCACCCGCCTGCTGAAGGAAAGACTGGGCCGTATCGAACTCGCCGCCCCCGTCATCGGCCTGCGCCTCGAAGCCGGACAGGTCAGTCCCATGCTGCCGCCCACCGAATCGCTGTTCCCCGATCCCGGCAGCGCGCCCGCCGACTACCACCGCCTGCTGGAACTGCTGACCGCGCGGCTCGGCGACCGCAGCGTGCTCGCCCCCTCCCCGCGCGCCGACCATCGGCCGGAAGTGTGCAATGCATGGATGCCCGCCGCCACCGTCAAGCGTCCCTCGCCCTTGCCATTCCAGACCGAGCGGCCGTTCTGGATACTGGAGACGCCGCTTGAATTGATGGTGCGCGACCACCGGCCGTTTTACGGTTCTCCGCTAAGGTTGATCAAGGGTCCGGAACGCATCGAGTGCGGCTGGTGGGATGGCGGGCTGGTGGTGCGGGATTACTTTATCGCGCAGGGGACGACGTCGACTTGCTATTGGGTGTATCGGGAGAGGATGGGGGAAGAGGTTTGCTGGTATTTGCAGGGGTTGTTTGGGTAGTTTTCATGGCACTGGCCACTTGTTTGCGCAAGCGTTTACCGCAACCTTGAACGATGTTCGATAAGGCAAACACATAAGCAGTCAATGCTGGGATTACATCCCAGCCTACGGATTCTGGTTAAAGCAGTCGTTTAGAGAATTAATATCAACCATTAGCACAGTAGGCTGGGATGCAATCCCAGCTATCCCCGACAAATACGAACCTACAAACGCGCCAGCACGCTGCCATGCATGAAACGCATGTAAATCATGCATAAATACCGTTTGAGCTGAAATTCCCGAATCTGTGTAATGCAGAGCAGGCGAGAAGACATTCGCCGAAATCAACTCAACAGGAGCTGCAGATGATCATCGTCGTCACCGCGTTCGCTTTGCCCAAGCCAATCACGCGCGAAGAAGCGCGCAGCATTTTCCTGAGCACGGCGCCAAAGTATCGAGGCGTCCCAGGTCTGCTCAGTAAGCACTACGTACTCTCTGAAGACGGCGGCACGGCAGGCGGCGTTTACCTTTGGAATTCACGGGCCGAGGCAGAAGCGATGTACACGGAATCATGGCGCACGTTCGTCCGGGAAAAGTACCGTACCGAGCCAACCGTTACCTACTTCGACAGTCCCGTAGTGGTCGACAACGTGGCCCAGCAGGTCTTTACCGACGAGCAGGAAAGTACCATTTACTAGCCCCTCCTTCCCTCGATCGGCATGCTACGAGAGTCTCCCTCCTGCGCATGCCGCTCCTGTCGCACGTCAATCCCCGCTTTCGCATTACCGGTTGCATCGTGTCGATCTTGTCCGATTTCCAGAAGTGGTACCATACCCCCCTACCCTATTTTTCGTTCAAGGAAAGAGGTGACGGATGGGCCACACCCTGCGCGACAAGGCAAAGCTCCTTAACCGGGTACGGCGACTGCGCGGCCAGGTCGAGGCCATCGAACGGGCGCTGGACGAAGAGCGCGGCTGCACCGAGGTCCTGCAACTGATCGCGTCCACACGCGGCGCGATGAACGGCCTGATGGCGGAGATCATCGAAGGCCATGTGCGCGACCATGTGGCCAGTCCCGACATCGCCAGCGACGCCATGCGCAAGCGCGGCGCGGACGAATTGATTGAAGTCCTGCGCACTTACCTCAAGTAACACCCGCCTGTCCTCCTGCACCACCAAGGAATTGCCATGTCTGTTCATCACGCCCACGACGACCTGTCCGCCGCAAAGCACAACCACGTCTTCGACGAAGGCAGCCAGTCCGCCGAGCGCGGAACGCGCACCGTCATGTGGATCACGGCCGCCATGATGGTCATCGAGATTGCCGCCGGCTGGTGGTTCAATTCGATGGCTCTGCTGGCCGACGGCTGGCACATGAGTTCCCACGCCCTGGCCATTGGCCTCTCCGCGTTCGCCTATGCCGCGGCACGCCGTTACGCGCGCGATCCCCGGTTTGCCTTCGGCACCTGGAAAATCGAAATCCTGGCGGGCTTCACCAGCGCCGTCCTGCTGATGGTGATCGCCGCGCTGATGGTCGCGGGCTCCGTCGAGCGCCTGTTCTCACCGCAGCCCATCCACTACCAGGAAGCGATCCTCGTGGCCGCGATCGGCCTTGCGGTCAATGTCGTGTGCGCATTCATCCTGGGCGGCGCGCATCACCACCATGATCACGGCCACCATCACCATGATCACGGCCATCATCATCACGACCACCACGACCTGAATCTCAAGTCGGCCTACGTCCACGTGATTGCCGATGCAGCAACTTCCCTTTTCGCCATCGTGGCCCTGGTCGGCGGCTGGCTGTATGGCTGGTCCTGGCTCGACCCCGTCATGGGTATCGTCGGCGCCGTCCTCGTCGCCGTCTGGGCCAGGAACCTTCTTCGCGATACCGGCAAGGTGTTGCTGGACCGCGAAATGGATCATCCGGTCGTGGAAGAGATCCGCGAGGCCGTTGAATCCGGCGCTGCGGGAGAAACCACGCGCGTCGTCGACCTGCATGTCTGGCGAGTCGGAAAGCGCCATTATTCCTGCGCGGTCAGCGTGGTGACGAACGATCCGGCGCTGACAGCCGAGATGTTGCGCAAGCGCATCGGCGTGCATGAGGAAGTCGTCCACACCACGATCGAAATCCAGCATTAGGCGCTCGGGCCGCTTTTTTTGGGCGCCGGCGCGATCAAGGACGCCATCAACATGAATACCGGCCGCATATCGTTCGCCAAGCCGGTTTTTGCATGCTCGATTGTCCCGGGATGCGATACCGACTTTTTGACGCACCCGGACTCGCCATTGCAGACAGCCGATTACACTGATCGGTATCCCTTGTTTCCGTAAAGGCACTGGTCATGACGCCCACTGGTATCGTCTTATTGGAATTTCACCCCGAGCGGGATGACCTGGGCAAGGGAAAAGAACTCCGGGACGGCTTATCCGTTGTCTTGCAGATCGGTGACACGCTGTGGCTGGCCAACGATGAAACGATCAGCCTGGAGCGGCTCACCCTTGAAAAGGGGGAGAACGCGGATGAGTACAGGTACGCGAGGCAGCACAAGCAATTCTCCCTCAACGATTACCTGCCCTTGCCCATCCCGCCGACCGGCGACCCCGAGGATGTACAGGAAGTGGACGTCGAAGGCCTGGCATATGAGGACGGTTATCTCTGGCTGGTCGGATCGCACAGCCTGAAGCGCAAGAAGCCGAAGCTGAAGGACGGCGTCAAGAAGGCGCAGAAGCAACTCGCCAAGTGCAATTCAGAAGCAAACCGTTACCTGCTGGCCCGGATCCCCATCGTCGAAAGCGACAAGACATTCGAACTGGAAAAGGAAACGACGCGGCGCGGGAAAACATGCACTGCCGCGATGCTGCCCATCCGCGACGAGAGCAATGCGTTGCTGGACGCGTTGAGCGAGGACGAGCATCTTGCCCCATTCATGGCCATCCCCGGGAAGGACAACGGATTTGATATCGAGGGTCTGGCCGTCGTGGACAAGCGTTTGTTCCTCGGCCTGCGCGGCCCCGTCTTGCGCGGCTGGGCGGTGATACTCGAACTGGAAGTGACGGAAGACGAGGATGATGGGTCCCTGTTGAAACTGAAGGGTATCGGACGCGACGGGCGACCGTACCGGAAGCACTTTCTTCAACTGGGCGGCCTCGGCATACGGGACATGTGCGTCCACGGCGACGATCTCGTGATCCTTGCGGGGCCGACGATGGACCTGGATGGGCCAGTGATCATCTTCCGTTGGAAGGATGGCGCCGCACCGGAGGAAGAAAGCATGGTGGCGGCTGATGCACTATCGCGGGTGCTGGACGTGCCCTTTGGCGAAGGTGTGGATCATGCAGAAGGCATGTGCCTTTTTTCTTCAGATGGCCGCAAGGCGGACAAACTGCTGGTGGTGTACGACGCTGCATCGGTGAGCCGGCAGTTGGGAGAAAGCACCCTGGCCGCGGACGTGTTCGCGTTGCCTGGCTAGGGCCTCGCACGCCCTTGCGGCATCAGGCATGCCAAGGCTCCTGCAAGAACTTGACCCGGCGGGCCACGGCGTCGAGGGCTTAATCTAGCGCAAACATTCTGCCTCCTGCCTCCGTAGAGTAAGATCGCTGTATCCGCGACAAGACAACAATACCCACTGGGGACAATCCATGCGTTTCTTCGAGGACAGGCTGGCCACGCTCACCTGTAGCGACAAGGTCGGTCGCGCCGTCCACATCTGGGAACCACCGCAGCCGCGCGCCGTCATCCTCGCCATCCACGGCGGTCTCGCACACGCGGGCGATTACGTCACGCCTGGACGCTGGTTCCGCGACAAGGACTTCGCCACCGTCAGCTATGACATGGTCGGGCACGACGGCAAGAAGCGCGTGGACATTCCCGGCTTCCACAGCTTCCTCGACGATGGCGAACTGTTCCTGCAATGGGTGAAGCGCAACTATCCCGGGCTGCCCATCTTCGTGATGGGGCATTCCATGGGCGCACTCATTGCGACCCATCTCGGCCTCGAGCGTATTCCGCGCGATCCGGCCATCAAGGGTTTCATCCTGTCGTCGCCGTACTACGTGAACGCGATCAAGGTTCCAGCCCTGCTGCTCAAGCTGTCCAATGTACTGGCCGCGCTCTTCCCGACAGCAAAGGTGCCGCTTGAATCGATGACCCACGTACTCACGCACGACACCGCGATCACGAAGCGGCACTATGAGGACGAGAAGGACAATGTCCGCGCCACGGAGGTGAGTTTCCGGTTTGCGAAGGCGCTGCAGACGGCGCAGGAAGGACTGGCGCAAAAGATGCCGGTGTGGCGTTATTCGACCTTTGCCGTTGTCGCCGGCGACGACAAGCTGGCCGATGCGCGCGCGTCGGAGTCCATGCTGAAGAGCATTGACCCGGCGCTGCTGGACTATCACTACTATCCAGACAACTACCACGAGAACTTCAACGAGCTGAACCGCGAGAAGATCTTCGCGGACATCCTGCAGTGGATGGAAGGACGGCTGGCCGGGCAGGACGCCGGCCGGGCACTCAGGGCGTGAACGCGCTGTCGGGCAGGTTCTTGGGATAGGAGACCTTCTCGATCACGGAATAGCCGGTGTGCTGCCCCATCGCGTAATGCTCCTCGCGCGCCGCATGCAATCTACCGTTGTTGGCGCGGAAATCGGAATAGGCGGTTGCGAACTCCATCGTCCCCTCGCCCATGCGGTAGATGCCGCGGGAGCGCAGGATGCGGCCGCTGGCGGGGTCGACTTCGACAATCAGTTTGAGCTGTTCTTCGAGGGGGAATTCGATGGCGTGTCCGCTGCCCGGCGCGGCCACCGGGCCGAGATCGACGAGTGACGAACGCTTGGCGAGCATGTTCCATGGCAAGGCGATGCGGGCCACCTGGAGTGCGATGGCACCGCGCAGCATGGGATTGGCCGGCATGCCCTGCTGCCATGCCTTCTCGCCCACCATCACACGTGCCTCGCTGCCGGTGCTGTAATCGATGCGGATGCTGAAGCGGTCGGGCGACTGGTACTGCCGCAGCAGCTTGCCATCCCCGCGCCGAAAGGAGGTTGTGGTCCCCTCTTCCACGATCGCCGCAGGTGCGGTTGTGCCGTAGGCCGCGGCAATCTTTGCGAGGAGATCCTTCGGCGGCTCGGCGGCTGTCGCAGGCCCGTACAACAAAACGGCAATGACCACGCTCAGGCTGCGCATAGGCAAGTTCAAGATTTTTTCCTTTACATCATTCGTTCAAGCATCTCACGATAGCCGTGGTACCGATCAGCGTCAATGCAGCTTTCCCGAGGCCAAGAAACCCGACACTGCACTTTGCTGTCTGAAGACATGTTTTCTTCAACGAAGGCACACTACATGCCCTGCCCCGATTGCCTGGCCCTCGAGGGAGCGAACGTCTCCGTCTCTCCGCACGCCAACCTGCTGTTGCATTCCGACGCCGGCATCAATTTCGGCGCGACGGCGAGCGGCCATGTGGCGTATTACATCTGCAATGCCTGCAAGACAAAGTGGGAACGAATACGGGCCAGGAGCGAGCCGGAGGCGCAGTGGAGGCATACGGAGAAGGAACTTGAGTAAGGCCTGTCGGGGGGGTGCTGAAGTAAGAGCCTTGACTACTCTCCCGCGTCATCCCGGCGCAAGCCGGGATCCAGCGACGTGAGATGCGTAAAGAAAGACACTGGATCCCGGCGTTCGCCGGGAAGACGGGGGAAATTGATGCGAGGCGCGACTGCATCTCCCCGCATGCAAAGTGTTCACTGATAACTCAACTCCCGCGCCTTCCCCCAGAACACCCGATACGAAAATACCGTATAGCCAATGATCGTCGGCAGGACGATGGCCACGCCATACAGAATGATTTTCAGCGATTCCGGCGCACTCGCCGCCTGCCAGATGGTCAGCTTGTCGACGACAAGGTAGGGAAACACGCTGTACGCAAGCCCGTTGAACGCCAGCAGGAAAATACCCACCGTCGCCGCAAACGGCAACCAGCACAATGCCTGATTGTCGGACGATGCCTGCAGGCGACGCAGCACATAGTCGGCAAGGAAGAACAGCGCCGCCGTCATCAACGGGATCGGCGCCAGCAACAGCAGGTTCGGGAAGGAGAACCACTTGTCGAAGATCTGCTGGCTCACCATCGGTGTCACGATGGACACCGCGGCCACGCCCAGCGCGCACAGCAACAGGCTGCCACGTGCCCATGCAATGGCCTTGCGCTGCAGCTTCCCTTCCGTCTTCATGATCAGCCAGGTGGCGCCGAGCAGCGCGTAGCCGGCCATCAGCGACAGGCCGGTGAACAGCGCAAAGGCAATCTGCGGCGTGCCGTGATTGAAGCCGACGATGTACAGTCCGATCATCATTCCCTGGGCCCCGGTAGCGAGGATGGAACCGGCGTAGAACGCCATGTTCCACGCTTGCTTGTGCGCCGCCCTCGCCTTCACGCGGAAATCGAAAGCGACGCCGCGCAGGATCAGTCCGGCCAGCATCAGCGCGACGGGGAAATACAGCTCGCCGAGGATGACGCCGTGCGCCATCGGGAAGGCGACCAGCAGGATGCCCACGCCGAGCACCAGCCAGGTTTCGTTGGCATCCCAGAAAGGACCGATCGAGGCGATCATCATGTCTTTCTCGTGCTCATCCGCGCGGCGCAGCAGGATGCCGACGCCGAGGTCGAAGCCATCGAGGATCACATAGGCCATCATGGCAATTCCCATCAGGCCGAGGAAAACGAGCGGCAGCCAGCCGCCGGGTTGGGTCAGTTCGGTCATGTCGGTTCTCCTCAGGCGTTGGCGAGTGTTGTCTGCATCGTCGAAGGCGCAGGCACCGGTTCGTTCTTGCCGTATCCCGCCTTGCGCGCGAGGAAGAACAGCACGGTGATGTAGGCCAGCGTCAGCACGGCATACAGGGACAGGTACATCGCGAGCGTGGTCGCGATCATCGGCGCGGGCACGGTCGAGGTTGCCTGCGCGGTTGTCAGCACACCCTGTACCAGATAAGGCTGGCGGCCGATCTCGGTTACATACCAGCCGGCGACGGTTGCTACCCAGCCGGAGAAAGTCATCACGACCAGTGCACGGGCAAGCCATGGCTTCGGCTCACGCTGGCGTTTCAACTGCCATGCGCCCAGCCAGGACACGAGCAGCATCAGGACGCCAGTCCCCACCATCACGCGGAAACCGAAGAACAGCGGTGCCACCGGCGGATGCTTGTCGCCGAACGCATCGATGCCCTTCAGCTCGCCGTCAACGTCATGCTTGAGGATGACGCTTGCCATGTTCGGGATGCCGATTTCGAAATGGTTCATGCGTTCCTGTGCATCCGGCACGGCAAACAGCAGGAGCGGCGCACCGCGTTCGGTTTCCCAGATGCCTTCCATCGCCGCGATCTTTGCCGGCTGGTGTTCCAGCGTGTTGAGGCCATGCATGTCGCCGACGAAAATCTGCACGGGGATCAGCAAGGCGGAAACGGTCACGCCCGTCTTGAGCGCAGCCATCACTGATGCGGCACGGTCGCCGCGCAACCAGCGATAGGCGGAAATGCCCGCCACGAGAAATGCGACCGTCAGGCCCGACGCCAGCAGCATATGGGTCAAGCGGTACGGCATCGAGGGATTGAAGATGATTGCCAGCCAGTCCACGGCGTGTGCCTTGCCATCGATCATCTCGAAGCCGGCCGGCGTGTGCATCCAGGAATTGAGCGCGATGATCCAGAACGCCGACAAAGTCGTGCCTGCCGCGACGAGGAAGGTGGCGAGCGTATGCACGCGATTTGATACGCGCTGCGCACCGAACAGCATGATGCCGAGGAAGGTTGCCTCGAGGAAGAATGCCGTCAGCACCTCATAGGCGAGCAAGGGACCGGCGATATTGCCGACGGTTTCCATGAAGCCCGGCCAATTGGTACCGAATTGGAAGCTCATCGTAATGCCCGACACGACGCCGAGCGCAAAGGTCAGCGCGAAGATCTTCACCCAGAACTGGTATGCTTCCGCCCATTTCGCATCGCCCGTCTTGCCGTGTCGCAGCTTGAAGAAAAGCAGCACCCACCCGAGCGCGATCGAGATCGTCGGAAACAGGATGTGGAAGGTAATATTGCTCGCGAACTGGATGCGCGCAAGCATGAGCGGGTCAGTCATCAGTGTGCCTCACGTATGGTCGGAATTCTTCACGGACGCGAGCGGAGCGCATTTCCTGCGCATCATGACGCCACTCGTCCTCGCATTCGGCGGTTTTACCGCACTTGTTTCCGCATCAACGCCTTGCGCGATGCGCGTCTCCATACGCAACCACTGATACCCCTGAATCGGTCGTGACAGCGAAACTCCGTAGTCGCCGACAGACAGAAACGACTATATATGCAAAAAAATCAAAAGAAAAATTAATTTTTTTGGCCAATGAATAAGCTAATGCTTATGATTTGCCGAGAGAAAAGAAGCCATCGCACATGGCTTGGAATGCATGCCGATAGCCGTCGGCAAGTTGTCGCGCCTTCCGACGGAGCGACGATGCATCGACAGCCAGTGCCTGCTGCATGCCCTGTGCGATGACCTCCATCTGCACGGCATGTGGCATGAAGACGTCTTCCCATGTCGACGCAAATGCCGCCTGCTTGCTGCCGTCCTTGGTCCGCACAACATTCACGCGTGGCAAGGCAAATGCCATGGCGACAATCCTGCCATGCAGGCTGCTGCCGAGGTAACCACGGCTCGCGGAGATCAGCGCGCAGATGTCCCACAGGTCGAGCGAAGTAAACAGCCTCACTGCGGGGCTGCGCATACGTGCAGCAACACGCTCGTAACAGACGATGTCGTCATGCCAGGGCGCGGCCCCGGCGCGGAAGAGAGCGATGGCGAGTCCTGTTGCGCTTACCAATGCGTCGAGCTGGCCTGCGATCGTGAAAAGCGTGGCATCGTCACCGAAGTCCGCGCTGAACTGCACGGCGATATACCCCTGCGGGAAGACTTGTCGCATGCGCAGGATTTCGCCCTCTTCGCTGCGCCGACGGATCTCGTCACCGAACAATTCCGCCACCATCACGGCAGGGTCGGGCATGAGGGCGGTAGCGATACCGGCGGCATGCAGGTGCGCCTGCGTGGCCGTATCGCGCACACCGACAGCGTCCGCTGCCCGCAGGTTGGCCAGCACCTCGTCCCGGTATGCCTGGTCCCAGCCATCGAGATCCACGCCACCCACTGCGTTATAAGCGACAGCGCGCGCCCGCGGAAACAGCGATCGCCGTACCGTGTACGGTGCGATGGATGCCATGCCCGTCCTGCGCTGCGCCCATTCGAGCGCTTCGCCCGGGCGACCATCAAAACGCAGGATGATGTCCAGTGCCTCCTCAGGCGGCAATGTCATCACTGCCGCCTGCCATGCATCGCACGTCAGCAGCTCACCCCCGGCATGGAGGATGTTGACCGGATGGTCGCGCCAGCGCACTGCAAGCTCTGCCAATGCCTCCACCTGGTGTCCGCTGCAGGAACGCAAGTCCCGCTCGACCAGGCCGGCGAAAACGGGATACTCCGGTTCAAGCAAGGCGCCGGCGATATGGGGAAACAGCAGGTCCCCGAAGTTGTGGCGGTCGAATGCGCCGAACAGGATGGTGGGAATCGGGGCGGACATGATGTCTCCATCATAGTCCGCCAAGCGCTGTTATTGCTTGCGTCCGATAAACCCGCCGACGGCTGTTGCCCTGGTGCTGGAATTGAACAGCGAGAAAGTACCGCCGATTTCCGCCGGACCTGCCCCGCGCGTTCCTGCCGACACCACCGGGCCGAAATAGCGTCCGCCGATTCCCCCGCTCAGCGTGCCGTTGCTTGCCGGTCCGTTCAGGTAGTTGGCGACATTGGTCCCTGCGGGGCCCATGCCGACGGCAGCTGTCAGCGTCACCGGGACGGACGCGCCGGTCGCGTCGTCAACGCGCGTGTTTTGCATGGAGATGGTCACCTGGCGAGTCGAGAAGTTCACCGTGACCAGGGCGTTGCCTCGGAAGAAGGAGGCTTCCGCCGTGCCATTCGATGCGTACCAGCCATAGACCTGGCCCGCGTAAGTCGCGCTTCCGCTCGCCGGGACGCTCGCCGGGTCGGTCACTGCGCCGAAGGCGACCATGCCGCTGCGGCTCTGGTTGTGTTCGTCGGTGCCCGCGCCTGCCGTCCATTCGACGATCTGCACCGTGTCCTGCGTCAGCCAGGCGCCGAGGTTGGCGTACTGGTAGCTCCAGTTGGTCAGGTGGCGATAGCCTTTCGAACCGGGGAATGGCACGCCGGGTCCGTTGCCGCCGGGGAGGATGGTCGGATTGCCGTTGGCATCCGGCGGTCCGTCGCCCGCGTGCACGTCGCCGTCGCCATGCAGGCGGCTGATGCCGGCCGAATGCGGAATGGTGCCGCCGGCCTGCCAGTCGCCGCCCTGCCGGTGCATGCCGCCCGTTTCGGTCGTCGGGCAAGGATTCATGTCCGGCGAGCAGCGCGACGGATCGCTGCGCGGGAAGTAGCTGTTGTTGGCGTAATGGAGCTGGGTGCCGGCCGTACCTCTGCTGGCGAAGTCGTAGAAGGACAGGTTCGTATGCCCCGGCAATGCGCCGGAGGTGATCATGCCGCTGCCGTCGATCTGCACGCGGCCCTGCGTGGTGCGGAAGGTTTCGACGATGATGGGCCGCTCCACCCTGCCGTCCCAGGAGATGCCGAGATTGCTGAGCAGGAGCGCCGGCGACGAGATGGTGCCGTCGGATGCTTTCGCCACCCTGACTTCGGCCAGCCCGCCGGAAGCCGGAGCGAGGCCGTAGGCCGTCGTAGGATGGACGATCGGTGTGGCGAGGTCGTTGGTGGAGCGCCCGTAGGACTGCACCCCGGAGCTGGTCAGCGTGACGCCATTGTCGATGCGGATGAGGCTCCTGCCGCTGCACTGGGTGTTGCCGCCCTCGACGCAGGACATGGTCATCGCTACGCCGGCGGGGACCGGCGCAGGAAGGCCGGGAGTCGGCGCAGGGGTCGGAGCCGGCGCCGGAGCAGGTGAAGGAGACGGCGCCGGTGCAGGCGCAGGAGACGGTGACGGTGATGTAGAGGCATATTCGCAAATCTTGTCTGCGCCGGGAAGCGGGTCGCCGAAAACGTCGTTGTTGCAGCCGATGCTGCTGGTGGCGGTACGCGTGACCCAGGTGCCGTTCAGGCCGTAGCGCACCTGCGTGGTGCCGGTAAATGTGCAAGTCCCCCACTCATCCGCGCACTTGGTCCAGCTTGGAGCGGGCGTCGGTGCGGGAGCCGGTGCGGGTGCAGGGCTCGGAGCAGGCACAGGTGCGGGAGCCGGCGCAGGCGGCGGAGATGGCGCCGGACCCGGATCAGGTACCGGCGTGAGGGTCTGGTATTCGCAGATCTTGTCTGCGCCGGGCAGCGGATCGCCGAAGACGTCGTTGTTGCAGCCGATGCTCCCGGTGGCGGTGCGGGTAGCCCAGGTGCCGTTGAGGCCGTAGCGCACCTGCGTGGTGCCGGAAACGGTGCACGTGGCCCACTCGTCCGCGCACTTGGTCCAGCTTTCGACATAGGTCTCCGGATGCAGGCGTGTCGTCGCGTCGTTGCCCGCATGCGGCGAGCCGCCCGGCTCGCCTCCTCCCCCTCCGCACCCGCTGAGTCCGCCGATCATTAGCAGGACGAGGCTGGATATGCTGGCGCTTCCCGATTTCCGCATGCGTGTCTCCGATAGATGGTTGACACGAGTCTAGCGTTGAGCAATTGACAACTCTTGAGGACAGACAATCTTGCCTGACCTTCCTGTGTGCAAGTGTCTTAAGGGTTTACCGTGACGAAACTTGGCCCAGATCATATACTGTGTTTTTATACAGTATTATTCTTTGCAGCATGTCCTCCCCGTCGCAAGCCCTCCCCGCCTATGCAGAACTGCAGTGCGTGACCAACTTCAGTTTCCTGCGCGGCGCGTCGCATGCGGAGGAGCTGGTCGTGCGCGCGGCCAGCCTCGGCTATTCGGCGCTGGCGATCACGGATGAATGCTCGCTCGCCGGCGTGGTGCGGGCGCATGTGGGGGCGAAGCAGGCCGGCCTGCACCTGCTCATCGGCAGCCAGTTCCGGCTCGTGCATGGCGACGGCCGTCCTGCTTTCTCGCTGATCCTGCTGGCACAAAACCGCGAGGGTTACGGCAACCTGTGCGAGCTGATCACCCTCGCCCGCATGCGTGCGGAGAAAGGCACGTACCGCCTGATGCCGGAAGACCTGCACGCGCCGCAACCCGCCTTCGCTCACTTGCGCGGCATGCCGCATTGCCTCGCGATCCTCGCGCCCGAACATGGCGTCGATATCGCCACGCTGGCGCCGCAGGCCGAATGGCTGCTGCGCACCTTCCCCGGCCGTGCATGGATCGCGATGACGTTGCTGCACCGCTCGGGCGATGACCGGCACCGCGCCGTCGTTGAACAGGTCGCGCAGGAGCACGCCCTGCCCATCGTCGCCACCGGCGATGTCTGCATGCACGTGCGCTCGCGCAAGCCGCTGCAGGACACGCTGACCGCCATCCGCCTCGGCAAGCCGGTCGCCGAATGCGGTTTCGACCTCGCGCCCAATGCCGAGCAGCACCTGCGCTCGCGGCTGCGGCTGGGAAATATCTATTCGGCTGCGACGCTGGCTGAGACAGTGCACATTGCGAACTTGTGCACGTTTTCGCTGGACGAACTGCGCTACGAGTACCCCGACGAACTGGTGCCCGCGGGCGAAACGCCGTCCGGCTACCTGCGCAAGGAAACCTGGACCGGCGCGCATCGCCGTTATCCGCAAGGCATTCCGGCCAAGGTGCAGGCGCAGGTCGAATACGAGCTCAAGCTGATCGCCGAGATGGCCTACGAGCCCTACTTCCTCACGGTGTACGACATCGTGAGTTTTGCGCGCAGCCGGCACATCCTCTGCCAGGGGCGCGGCTCGGCGGCCAATTCCGCCGTCTGCTATTGCCTCGGCATCACCGAGGTCGATCCTGCGCGCAGCCATTCCCTGTTCGAGCGCTTCATCTCCAAGGAGCGCAACGAGCCACCGGACATCGACGTCGACTTCGAGCACCAGCGGCGCGAGGAAGTCATCCAGTACATCTATGGCAAGTACGGTCGCCTGCGCGCCGCGCTCACCGCAGTCGTGATCAGCTACAAGCCCCGCAGTGTGCTGCGCGATGTCGGCAAGGCGCTCGGCGTCGACCTCTTCATCGTCGACAAGATCGCAAAGTCGCATCGCTGGTGGGACGGCAAGACCGGCCTGTCGGAACGTTTCGAGGAATGCGGTATGGATCCCTCGTCGCCCATCGCGCAGCAGTGGTCGGACATCGCGGAAAAACTGATGCGCTTTCCGCGCCACCTGTCGCAGCATCCCGGCGGCTTCGTGATCGCACGCGGCAAGCTGTCGCGTCTGGTCCCGATCGAGAACGCAACGATGCTCGACCGCAGCGTGGTGCAATGGGACAAGGACGACCTCGATGCGCTGGGCCTGCTGAAGGTCGACATCCTCGCGCTCGGCATGCTGTCCATGATCCGCCGCGCGCTGGACATGATCAGCGATTGGCACGACGAACCGTTCAGCATGCAGGATATCCCGGCGGAAGACCCGGACACCTACGCGATGATTCAGGAGGCAGACACCGTCGGCGTGTTCCAGATCGAAAGCCGCGCACAGATGACCATGCTGCCGCGCCTCAAGCCGAAGGAATTCTACGACCTCGTGATCCAGGTCGCGATCGTGCGGCCCGGACCGATCCAGGGCGGCATGGTGCATCCCTACCTGCGGCGCCGGCAGGGGCTGGAACCGGTGACCTATCCGAAGGAAGAAATCCGCCCTGCGCTGGAACGCACCTGCGGCGTGCCGCTGTTCCAGGAACAGGTGATGCAGATCGCGATGGCGGCGGCCGACTTCACGGCGGGCGAAGCGGACCAGCTGCGCCGCTCGATGGCGGCATGGCGGCGCAAGGGCGACCTGGGCAAGTTCCAGCAGAAGCTGCGGGATGGCATGAAGAGGAAAGGCTACGAGGAAGAATTCATCTCGGCGATCGTGCGGCAGATCGAGGGCTTTGCCGAGTACGGTTTTCCCGAGAGCCATGCCGCCAGTTTTGCGCTGCTTGCGTATGCCAGTTCCTGGATCAAGCGTCATGAGCCGGCGGCCTTTCTTGCCGCCCTGCTGAATAGCCAGCCGATGGGGTTTTATGCGCCGTCGCAACTAGTGCAGGATGCGGTGCGGCATGGGGTGGAAGTGAGGCCGGTGGATGTGATGGTGAGTGAATGGGAGGCGAAACTGGAGGCGGGTTGCATGCGGGAGCAGACTTCCGTGACACCCTCCCCTCTCTCCCCGTCATCCCGGCGAAGGCCGGGATCCAGTGTCGTTTCTTTGCAAGGGCAAAAGTCGCTGGATCCCGGCCTGCGCCGGGATGACGGGGAACCGCAACCAACATGCACCCACACCAACCCGCATGCAAACTCCTCCGGGCATGATGAATACCGCCCCACCGTCCGCCTCGGCCTGAACATGATCCGCGGCCTCTCCCAGGAAGCCGCATGGCGCATCGAAGAAGCCCGCGCCATCCGCCCGTTTTCCGACATGGCCGACCTCGCCTTGCGCGCGCAGCTCACGCGCCGGGACCTGGAATCCCTCGCCCATGCCAATGCGCTCGCAAGCCTCGCCGGCAACCGCCGCCAGGCACTATGGCAGGCCGTCGCCAGCGAACCCGGCAAGGACTTGCTGAAAAAGACATCGGTACAGGAAGAAGAAGTACAACTGCCCGCCCCTACCGAAGGCGAAAGCATCGTCGCCGATTACCGTGCGCTCGGCCTGACGCTGGGCCGCCATCCGCTGGCGGTGCTGCGGCCTCTCCTGGCGAAAAAGCGATTCCTTCCGGCGGAAGTGCTGAACACCTTCGCCGACCGCCAGCTCGCCCGCGCCTGCGGCATCGTCACTGTGCGCCAGCGTCCAAGCACGGCCAGCGGCACGGTATTCGTTACCATCGAGGACGAGACCGGGCCGATCAACGTCATCGTGTGGCCCGCGCTCGTCGACAACCAGCGCCGGGAATTGCTCGCCGCGCATTTGCTAGGCGTGTACGGCATATGGCAATGTGAAGGCAAGGTGCGGCACCTGGTGGCGAAGCGGCTGGTGGACATGACGCACCTGCTCGGGAGCCTGCAGACGAAGAGCAGGGATTTTGCGTGAGGATGCTCAGGCAGGAACGGCGGCCAGGACGTGCCGGGCCACATCGATTCACACGCTGTCCCCAAAGTTCCTGGAAAGCAACGATCCAGGACAACTTGTGCCGAAGCGGCGAAGCGGTACACTGAAAGCCGTTCCATTCCCCACACTGCCGCATGAAAACCGACGCCGCCTCCGCCATTCATTTGCTGCATCGCACTTCCTTTGGCGCACTTGCTACCCAGGCATCACGAATGCCCGGCTACCCGTTTGCCACTGCCCTTCCCTTCGTCCCCGACGAAACGCATTGCCCGGTATTCCTCCTGAGCGGCCTGGCGGAGCACACGAAGAACCTGCTGGAAAATCCGAAAGCCAGCCTGCTCGTCACCGACCCGGATCAACCTAGGGTCCTGGAATCGCCGCGCATGACCGTGGTCGGCGATGTGCGGCGCGTCGACGCCACGCCGGCGCTGCGGGGGCGCTACGTGCGCTACCAGCCCGATGCGGAGCAGTACCTCGAACTCGGGGATTTCGCCTTCTACCGGCTCGTGCCGAAGCGGGTCCGCTACATCGGCGGGTTTGCGCAGATGGGATGGCTGGAAGAGGAAGAATGGGGGAAGGCCGAAGTGCTCGCACTGGAGGTCGAAGAAGCCCTGTTGCAGGCGCTTGGCGCGGATGTGCTCGGACTCGATCGCTATGGCATCGACCTTGTTCGTCATGGCCGCCGCGAGCGCGTTGCGTACCAGGGCGTCATGTCGCCGGAATCCATCCTCGCCGAAGCCAAACGCCTGCTCGGATAGCCGCCATCAAAAGGACGAGCCAGGCTCCTTGAGGAAGGCAATTTCCTCTTCGCTCGACTCGCGCCCCAAAATGCGGTTGCGATGCGGGAAGCGACCGAAACGCGCAATGACTTCACGATGTCGCACCGCGTAATCAAGGAATCCCGCAAACACCTCCCTGCCCGCTTCACCTACGCAGTCCACCAGCTCACGGAACAAGGCCACAGCCTGCTCCTGGTCCTCCATCGACTCCGCGTGTTCCAGCGGAAGGTAGAAAAAGACGCGTTCGATCGGACGAAGCGCATGATGCGCGTTGTTGCGCAATCCCTCCTTGCACCATGCGAGCGCCAGCGCGTCGAAGGCGAATGCTTCCGGCGTGTTGCGGAACATGTTGCGCGGGAACTGATCCGTGAGGATGATCAGCGCGAGCCTGCCCTGTGGTGACTCGGCCCACGCGTCAAGTTTGCGCTGTGCCGCCTTTCGCTGGATCGCCTCGAAGCGCTCGCGAATGGCCTTGTCGGTTTCGTCGCGCTTGATCCACCACAGCTTCGCGCGCTCGGAGGCAACTGCCACGTCGTCCTTGCCGGTGCCAAACCAGAACGCGAGGATGCTTTCAGGATTTTCCATTCCAATCGCCTCGCTCGTTTTCTCGTTCATCGCTGGGTCGTTGCCAGCTTGAGCGCCAGTGCCGCAAAGACGGTACCGGCAACGCGATTCATGATCTTCTCTGCCCGCGCAGACTGCCCCAGCTTCCGGCCGATGGTCCCGGCGAGCAGCGCGATGCCGCCGAACACCAGCAGCGTCGCCAGGATGAACAGTCCGCCGAGCAGCATCATCTGCACGGTAAGCGAGCCGCGCGCCGGCTCCGCGAATTGCGGCAGGAACGCGAGGAAGAAGATCGACACTTTCGGATTGGTGATGTTCATGATGATGCCGCGCCGGTAAAGCTCCCAGCTGTTGGCGCCGCTCCCCTCGCCGAGGTGGATGCCGGTCGCCGGTGCGCGGAAGGCCTGCCATGCAAGGTAAAGCAGATAGGCAGCACCCGCGAACTTCAGCACGGTGAACGCGATGGCAGACGTCTGGAAGATTGCTGCGACGCCGAAGGACACGGCGATCGTGTGCACGATCAGTCCGGTGCATAGACCCAGGGTAACGAAAATGCCTGCCAACCTGCCGCGCAGTGCGGACTGGGTCAGGACGAAGATGTTGTCCGGGCCGGGTGAAATGCCGAGCAGGACGGAGGTGGTGAAGAATGCGAGGGCGATGTCGAGGGGGATCATTTCCGGCGTGCGTTCTCAGGCGAAAATACCGATTATGCCTTTGAATCCGTCCGCGCGTTCCGCTGGCGGGACCTACAGATGACTGCAGAAAGCCGGTGCATTTTGCCAGTTGTCGTGCAAGCCATCGACGTAGGTGATCAGCACCTTCGACAATTCCTCATCGGACACGCCTTCAAGGCACATGACATTGACGCCAACCATCTTTCCGACCGGCGTGTCGTTCCCGATGCCGAAAGCGCGCACGCCGCAGTGCTTGCAGAAGTAGTGATGGTTCTTGCGTGTATTGAACACATACTTTGTCAGGTCCGTTTCGCCCGTCAGCAGGCGGAAACCATCCGGTTTCGCAATCGCTGGCCAAAAACGCGTACGGCGGCAGATCGAGCAGTTGCAACGATACGTGCTCTGCGTGAGGTCGATCTCGGCTTCAAAGGTGACGGCGCCGCAATGGCAGCTGCCATGGTAGGTTTTCATCATGATCAAGTCCCTCCACTCATACTGCAGGCTTGCCCTTCTGCCCCGGGCTTCCGCCACGCTTTCTCGCATCGCAACGATGGGCAACAAGTATGCACGCGACAACCATGAAAAGCACAACGGCATATCCGCCAAGACGGATCTCGAGCGGAACCGGCGCCGGGTCCCAGACAAGTAACGTCGCATTAGTCAGGAGAACACCCACTACAGCGATGACCGCCGTCATCCAGGCATATTTGTGTCCGTTCTTCCGGGCGGCGAACAGCGATACCACCATAGCCAGCATTGACAGCGCGAGTCCAAACGTCGAGACCGCGCCAGGGACAATACCGGGGACAAGGGCCAATATTGCGATGACGACCGCCCCTCTCCCTGCCCATTTGCTCATAGTGTTCCTGACCCGCGGACGAACGAGACGAGCGACCGCAGAATGCCGATGACGAATTGCGGCGAAACCAGACAGGACAATGTCAGCAACGCTGCGCCGGCGCCGAATGCAGTCACCATGTATTTTGCAAAGACCTTCCGGTGCAGGTCATCCTCATTGTGCTCGTCAACAAGCTGCCTGAGCCGACGCAACGCGGATACCCCGACGACTCTTCTTACATTCGCATCTAGCAAGACTTTATCCTCAGGTTGCACGCTGCTCTCCGTCATTGCGTTGCTCGTTTGGTACCGGATTTATCATTTTTGGTCGGCACAAATGGTCCTTGGGCGCTCAGCTTCACGTATCGCCCCACTCGCTCCCATGCGAAAAATTTCGCCAACCGGGAACCTTCACTCAAATACCGGGCGAAAGAACGTACGCTCATAGCTGAGGAAGCAGCGCGTCTCCTCGGCGTACTTGAACGCCGCCTGACACTCGGGGTCATTGAACGACTTTGTCCTGTAATCTTCATAGGCAGCGAGGGATGGGAACGAGAAGGATGCCAGGGCGATATTGCTGGCGCCTTCGGAGGGAAGCAAGTAGCCGTGGTGTATTCCGCCGAACTTCTTCACGAGGGGAATCCAGACCCTGCCGTAGTACTCAAACTCTTTGATCTTGGTCGGGTCGAGGACATATCGAAGGTGGCACGTGATCATCTGGTAGAACTCCTTGGTTGGTCTCTGGGGTGGTGCGAAAGCCGCCTGCGAGCTAAATCTAACGTGGAGTGAGCGGCCGAACGCCACGCCAACAAGCCCACAACTTAAATAATCGAAGAAAGCGCCAACTAGTGTAACCGTCGCATTGATAAAGAGACAATAGAGTGTGCATCGAGCACGAAAAAAATCCCGGCAACAACCATCGTCGCCACCCGGGATTCCCCTGCAAGCCCCACAGCCCCTCAATACGTATCCCCCCCCCTCTTCGCCTTCCTCCCCAAATACCCCGCATCCACCATCCCCCTCAGCAGCGGCGCAGGCCGATACTTCGGATCATTGACCTCCCGATACAGCAGGTTTGCTAACGATAGTGAAAATTATTAATGAGAATCACTCTCATTTACAACCGCGCCCGATGCAAGGGAATCCGGGTGGGGAAAGGCTGAAGACGCTGGAGGGGAAACCGGACTGGCCGGTCCCCTCCTCGTCCTGTGTATGGCGGAATGAACGATCAGAACTCCGTCTTCGCCATCAGCTTCAAAGTACGCGGCGCGCCGACGCCGAGCAGGCCATTGCCGGCCGTCGCCCAGTAGTTCTTGTCGGTGGCGTTGTCGACCACCGCCTGGAAGGTGGTCCGGTTTCCGGCCACGCGCGTGGTGTAGCGCGCGCCCAGCGACAGCGTGGTATAGCTATCGATGAAGCCCTGGTTCGCATCGTTCACCGCGCGCTTGCCGACGTAATACAGGCCGCCGTTCAATGCCAGGCCGGGCACGTCCTGCAGACGGTATTCGGCGAACAGGCTGGCGGTACGTTCGGGCGTGTTCTCCGGCACCTTGCCGTGGGTAGCGGCGTTCTGCGCGTTCAGCTGCTTTGCGTTCATGAACAAGGTCGAGGCGATCAGCGACAATTGCTTGGTCACTTCACCGCTGGCCGCCACTTCGATGCCCTTGTAGTGCGCGAGGCCGTTCAGGACAAAGGTTCTCGGAATTGCAGTGGTCGACGGCGTATACGTGGCCGACGGCTTCTTGATGTCGAAGTAGGCAGCCTGCACCAGCACGCCTTGCGCCACTTCGGCTTTCACGCCGATTTCCTTCTGTTTCGAGAGTGCCGGCGGCAGTATCTCGCCGGCGTTGGTGACGCCCGGCAGCGTTGCCGCGGTACCGGACTCTTCCAGCGCTTCAAGATAGCTGCCGTAGATCGAAAGGCGCCCGGTCGGCTTGTACATCAACGATGCTGACGGCGTGACCTTGTCCGCTTCGAAACGGGTGGTGGCCGAAACGTTTTCGTAGCGGCTGCCGCGTGCGCCAACCATGGCCTGCCATTGCTCGCCGATCAAAATGCGGTCGGACAGGTACCAGCCACGGTCCTTGATGGTGAGCGGACTGGTGCTTGCAGTGGTGGCCGGCGCCATTTCGGGGATCTGGCGCGGGTTGTACAGGTTCTGCGAAACCGATGCCGATGGGGTGTTGGTCGTAAATGCATCCTGCGGGCGCTTGTTCGCCGTATAACCGAAAGACAATTCGTGCGTCACGAGTTCACCCGGCAAGCGACCGTACAGTTCGGTACGATAGTTTTCGTTCTCCCACCACTGGCCGCGGTTGAACGTGATATTGAGCGTTCCGTCACCGGTCGCTGCGTTTGAGAGACGGAACTGACCAAGATTGCGATCACGCTCGGTGCGGGCCTTGCCCGCTTCGAAAAGCACGCCCCAGTTGTCGTTGAGCGTGTAGTCCGTGCGGAAGAGCAGGTTCGTCGCCTTGGCATCGTACTTCTGCCATTCGCCGCCCAGGTTCTGCTTGTTGTCCGGGACTGCGGGAAGACGAATGACACCGCCGGATGCTGCCGGCAGGTTGATCAGCGCCTGTTCGCTGACATCCTTGCGATAGTGTTCGAGATCGATCTTGAACGACAGGTCACGCGTCGCTTTCAGATCGAATGCGGCAGTCACGAATGCGCGGTCGCCTGAATAGTGGTCGACGCCGATGTCTTCGCGTCCGCCGCCGGCGTTCACGCGCAGCCCCATCTGCTGCTGTTCCCCGAAACGACGGCCGATGTCGGCATGTACACCCGCTGCGCCGTGCTGGTTCGCCGATACCGCAATACTGGTCACCGGATCCTTTCCGGCGCGCTTGGTGACCAGGTTGACGATCCCCGACGGCGGGACGAAGCCGTAGTACAGCGACGATGCGCCTTTCAGCACTTCGACACGTTCCTTGTTTTCGAGCGGAATGTCGACCAGGTTGATCACCGGCAGGGAGCCGTTCAGGCGGTAGTTGTAGCGGTTCTCCACCAGGATGCCGCGGATCGAGATGTTGTCGTAGGTCGAGCCGTTCAGTTGCGAGCGGGTGACGCCCGCCGTATTGCGCAATGCGCCGAACAGGCCGTTGACGCCCTGCGCGTCCAGCACTTCTCGGGTGACCACGTTGCTCGTTTGCGGGACATCGATGGGAGCCATGTCGCGGAAGGTGCCGACCTGCACGCTGCTTGATTTGAAGCTGCCGGTACGTTCGGCAGAGACGGTCACGATGGACAGCTCCTTGTCTTGTGCGGGAGCGGATTGGGCGTGGGCGTAGTGTGCGGAAAAGGCCATGGACAACGCGCTGGCCAGCACGGTTAAGCGGAACTGCATGAAAACTCCTGGGAGGATGGCTGATAAACCTGGGCGCGGCGACATGCCGCATTGGCTGGCTGGCGGCGCGAAGCGCCGGGTGGCTGGCAGGACTGTCTTGCTTCGACGCCGGCGACGTCCAATCACGTTACCGGAAGTCAACATGCTGCCATCTTAATACGAATAATTCTCATTTACAACCAGAACGCATTGCATTCTTGGGCGAGATCGTTAATAATGCAAATAAGAATTGTTCTCATTTACACTTAAGAAGTATTTCTAAGAGAACGCGCCAATACCCAGCCAGCCATCCGCGGCAAAGACGCCGGCGGTAGCCAGCCACTGAAGAACCACCCAAGGAAAGTGACATGGCTACCTGTGGATTTGCGTCCGCACAGACCAAACTGAATTTCGCGCGCGCCAGCGCCGCTCCCGCATGACGGCCGCCGCCATGCGCCCTGCCCCGACCGCTGCGCTTGCCGCGCAGGTGTGGCAGCCACTTCGCCGGATCGGCCCGCTGGGCGCGATCATCCTGCTGCATGTCGCCTTCTTCTACGCACTGCAAAGCGGCCTGCTGCGCACGGCTGTCGAGGCGCTGCCGCGTGAAGTTTCGGTCACCTTCATCACCCCGCAACCGCAGGCCAAGCCCGAGCCGCCGAAGCCCCAGCCCGCGCCGGAAAAGCCGAAGACTGTCCCGGTAGTGAAGAAGCAGGCTGCTCCCCGTCCTCCGGTACCGGTCGTGAACACGACGCCGTCGCAAACGGCGATCACCGCGCCGCCGGCGCCGCCCGCACCTCCTGCGCCTGCAGAACCCGCACCGCCGGTCGTCTCCGCACCGCCTGCGCCGGCCGCACCTGCCCTCCCGAAGACGATCACTTCAGGTATCGAATACCTGAAGGCGCCGCAACCCGAATACCCACCGGTCTCGCGCCGCATGGGCGAGGAAGGCAAGGCCGTGCTGCGCGTGCTGGTCAATGACAAGGGCCGCCCCGAGCGTGTCGACGTGCAGCAGAGCTCCGGCTCCGCGCGGCTGGATGAAGCAGCACGCCAGGCCGTGCTGCGCGCGATGTTCAAGCCATTCATGGAAGACGGCAAACCGGTTCCCGCCTACGCCATCGTTCCCATCCGATTTCAACTGGACAATTAATCCCAAGACTTAGGACTCAACATGCAAGCAAGCCCGTACGGACTCGAAACCCTCTGGACCCAAGGCGACTTCGTCACCAAGGGGGTCGCCTTCCTGCTGATCGCGATGTCGATCGCCTCCTGGTACGTGATCGTCACCAAGGCGCTGCAACTGTGGCGCTACGGCCGCGCAGGCAAGGCTGCCGGCCATGAATTCTGGGATACCACCAGCGTGAACGAAGGCCTCGCCACCCTCGGCAAGGACAATCCCTTCGCCGAGATCGCCAACGCCGGCGTCGTCGCCATGCGCCACCACAACGCCCACAAGGGTCACCTGCACGACCAGCTGTCCGTCAGCGACTGGGTCACGCTCTCGCTGCGCCAGGCCATCGACGAAGCCGCCGGCAAGCTGCAGACCGGCATGGCCGTGCTGGCTTCGGTCGGTTCGAGCGCGCCCTTCGTCGGCCTGTTCGGCACGGTGTGGGGCATCTACCACGCGTTGGTCTCCATCGGCACCGCCGGCCAGGCCAGCATCGACAAGGTGGCCGGCCCCGTCGGCGAAGCGCTGATCATGACGGCGCTCGGCCTCGCGGTCGCGATTCCCGCCACCTTCGGCTACAACGCCCTCGTGCGCGGCAACAAGGCGGTCATCGCCAAGATGAACAAGTTCGGCTTCGACCTGCACGCCCTCTTCGTCACCGGCGCCCGCGCCGAGCAGACCGAGACCGCGAAGCTGGTCGCCGTCGCCAAGTAAGGAGCACATCATGGCAATGGGTTCCCTGTCCAATTCCGAAGACGATTTCAATCCCGAGATCAACACCACGCCGCTGGTCGACGTGATGCTGGTGCTGCTCATCATCTTCATCATCACCGTACCGGTCATGAACCACAGCGTGAAGCTGGACCTGCCGCGCGCCACGAGCCAGCCGAACCAGACCAAGCCGGAAAACATCAATCTGTCGATCGATGCGCAAGGCAAGGTGTACTGGAACAACGAAGCGATCGATGACGGCGAATTGAGAAACCGTATCGCCACTGCCGCGCAGAAGGAACCGCAGCCGGAGCTGCACCTGCACGCGGAGCGTACGACGCAGTACGAGAAGATTGCGCAGGTGATGTCTGCGGCGCAATCGGGTGGTCTCGGCAAGATCGGTTTCATCACTGACCCACAAGGAAAATAACCCTCCTCAAACCGCCAGCCAGGTCCGCCCCAGCCAGCCTCTTCACCCAAGAACAAACACATGAACACAAAGAAGACCAAGCTGGCGCTCCTGGTGGCGCTCGCTCTACAACAACTCGCCTCTCCCGCATTCGCACAAACCAAGGCAGCAGAAGCCGACCTCCCCGAGGTCAAGGTCAAGAGCAGCCGCGAAGCGCCGCCGACCTACAATCCGCCGACCGCGTCCAGCGCGACGAAGATCGAGGCCCCGCTGCGTGACATCCCGCAGACCGTCAACGTCGTCCCGCAAACGCTGCTGCGCGACCAGGGCGCCAACTCGATGCAGGACGTCATGAAGATGGTGCCGGGTATCGGCCTGTCGCACGGCGACGGCCAGCGTGACCAGGTCACGATCCGGGGATTCACGGCGATTGCCGACCAGTTCATCGACGGTCTGCGCGACGACGCGCTGTATTTCCGCGACTTGTCGAACATCGAACAGGTGGAAGTGATCAAGGGCCCGGCATCCGTGCTCTACGGCCGCGGCTCGTCCGGTGGCCTGATCAACCGCATTACCAAGAAGCCGGGCGTCAACAAGAATGAAGTCGGCCTGACGGTCGGCAGCTGGGGACAGCGCCGTGGCGAATTCGATGTCGGCCGCAACTTCGAGGACAGCGGCGTGGCCTTCCGCGTGACCGGTGCGGTCGAACGCGCCGACAGCTATCGCGACCAGCAATTCCTGGAACGCGAGACGATCTCGCCCTCGCTCTCCTTCAAGCTGGGCAACAACACCAAGCTGCTGCTGCAAGCCGAATACCTGTCGGACCGCCGTGTCACCGACTTCGGCATCCCGGCGTATCGCGGCACACCCGTCGGCGTGCCGTCGAACACCTACTACGGCGCCGCGAATGCGAAGGCCAACGATTACTCGCAAGCGGACGTCAACGCCTTCGGCTTTACGCTCGACCACCGCATCAGCAATGCGCTTTCGCTGCGCAACGCCTTCCGCCGCTATACGTATTCACTCGACCGCAACAATACGCTCGTCGGGAGCGTCAACGAGGCCGCCCTGACTGCCTCACTCAACCGCAGCAACGTGCGCCGCGATGAAGACGGCTTCTTCAACCAGACGGAGCTGGTGCAAAAGGCGAATATCGCCGGAATGGCCCACCAGATCCTGTACGGCATCGAATTCGGCAAGCAGGACAAGGACCAGTTCTTCCGCACGCAAAACAATATCGCTACCGTTTCGCTGTTCAATCCGGTCAATCCTGTCCTGCCATTCACCGTCACTGCCGCGCCGTCAACCGACAACTTCGGCATCCTGAAGACTGCCGGCGCCTATGTGCAGGACTTGGTGACGCTGTCCGACAAGTGGAAGGCGCTGGTTGGGGTGCGCTACGACAACTTTGAACAGGAAACCCAGGAACGCCGCGTCGGCCAGCCCAACCTGAGCCGCACCGATACCGCATGGAGCCCCCGCGCCGGCGTGGTATACCAGCCGACGACAGCACAGTCGTATTACGCCTCGTTCAGCAAGTCCTTCCAGCCGTCCGCCGAAGCCTTCCCGCTCGCGGCAAACAATGCGCAGATCGCCCCGGAAGAAACCACCAACAAGGAAATCGGTGCAAAGTTCGACTTCCTCGACGGCAAGGCATCCGCCACCGCGTCCTTGTTCCGCCTTGAACGCACCAACATCAAGTCGACCGACCCGGTGACCAACCGTCTGATTCCCATTGGCACGCAGCGCACGGACGGGCTCGAACTGACCTTTACGGGTGACCTGTCGCAGGGCTGGCAGGTTTGGACCGGCTACTCCTATCTCGACTCCGAAGTCACGGCATCGATTGCCCGCGACGCGGGCCAGCCCGTTCTGGGCAAGCGCGCAACGCTCACACCCAAGCATGCCGCCAACCTCTGGATCACCAAGGCGCTGGGCAACGGTTTCGGCGTCGGCGCAGGCGTCAACTATGTCGCGGACCGTTTTGCGAATCCGGGCAATACCGTCACCCTGCCCGGCTATACCACCGTGGATGCGATGGCCTACTACCGCATGGGCAGCCTCGACCTGACGCTGAACGTGATGAACCTGTTCGATCGCGAGTACATCGTCTCCGGCCATGGCACCTCGCCCAACCTGAACCTCCCGGGTGCGCCGCGCTCCGTGCAGCTGACCGCCCGCTACAAGTTCTGAGAATAAAAAGGAGAACCCATGAAAAAACTGACCATGGCCCTCGCTGCCATGCTGGCATGCGGGGCCGCGCAAGCCCACTACCTCTGGATCGAATCCGGCGACGGCGGCGCGAAGCTGTACTTCGGTGAAGCGGAAGTCCTGCTGAAGGAAAAAAGCCCCGGCAAGCTGGATAACATCAAGGGTCCGCAGGCGTTCGCGATCGATGCAGCCGGTAACAAGTCCACTGCCGCCCTCACCCGCACCGCAGACCACCTCGCCGTCAGTGGCAAGGCCGCGACCGTCGTCGTAGCGGAAGAATCGCTGGAAGTACGCGACCTGAGCAAGCACAACCTCGGTATCGCCAAGCCCAATTACTATGCGCGCCACGGCCAGCCCGCGGACGCGGCGGCGACGCTGCCGCTCGACGTGCAGTCCCAAGGGCCGAACACCTTCGCCGTGCTGTATCGCGGCCAGCCGCTGAAGGACGCGAAGGTCGGCATCATCGCGCCCAACACCTGGATGCAGGAACACGAAACGGATGCGAACGGCGTAGTCCAGATCAACACGCCGTGGCGCGGGCAGTACGTGCTGCATGTGCTGCACGTGGACAAGACGCCGGGCGAGTTCGGCGGCAAGAAGTATGACAACGTCCGCAGCCACTTCACCTACACCTTCGTCAGGACCGACGGCGCCGATCCGGGCCCGGCGGTTCCGCCGAAGCATCCGATGGAGTAAGCGATGAAGGCCGATGCATACCCCCGCACGCTCGATTCGACGACTACCACATCATTGGAAGCCGGGCCTGCGGTGCGCAAGCGCAGCAGGCGTGCTGTCTTCCTGACCTGGCTGCGCAAGACGCACCTCTACGTCGGATTGTGGGGTGCCGTGCTCGGCCTGCTTTTCGGCGTGACCGGCTTCCTGCTCAATCACCGCGCAATCATGAAGATTCCGGTCGAAAAGACGGTGCAGAGGACGGTGCAGGTCGCGCTGCCCGAACGCAGCTTCGCCAAACCGGACGAACTGTCCGCATGGCTGCAGCAGGAGCTCGATTTCACGCCGGCGGCGCCCGCCGTGGTGAAGACCCAGCCGGCCAAAGCGGTGGTATGGGGCGACCGCGAGGTGCAGCAGCCGGAACGGTGGACGGTGACGTTGACGCGCCCGGAACGCGGCGTGACCGCCGAATATTTCGTCGGCAACCGCTTCGTCAAGCTCGACCACGTCGATGCGACGCCAATCGGAACACTCACCCGCCTGCACATGTCGATCGGGGTCAACGCATTCTGGGTGCTGCTGTCGGATACGATCGCCGGCGGCATGATCCTGCTCTCGATCACCGGCCTGCTGCTCTGGACGCAACTGCACACGATTCGGACCATCGCCGTGATGACGAGCGTTGGCGCCCTCGTTGGTGCGATCTTCTTCATGTGGTCCGTCTGAGGAGCGTTTCCCGAATCCGGAAAAACTTGCTCCAGATCATTCCCTCTTCACCGTAACGGCATCTACGCTAGCAGCATGCATTGTCCGGAGGCAGCCATGCAGTCGGACACACGGCAGGAGACGCGCATGGCGTGCCGCAAACGGCACCAATGCCCACATTCACTTCTCTGCATTGTCAGAAAGGATGTGCATCATGCGCCTCTCCAACATGAAAATCTGGGTGCAGCTCCTGCTCACCATCGGGGCCGCTCTCCTTGTCGTCTGGACCGCCGTCATCGTCTGGCAAAACTACGTTTACCGGGAAACGGCGATCGAACAGGCGCGCGGCTTCTCCGTCAGCATGCATGAGGCCACGATGGCCGGGCTTACCGGCATGATGGTGACCGGCACCGTCAAGCAGCGCGACGTCTTCCTCGACCAGGTCAAGCAGCTCAACACCGTGCGTGACGTGCGCGTACTCCGGGCGGACAGCGTCAGCAAGATATTCGGCCCGGCGCCCGGGCAGGAAGTGCCCGATGCGCGCGAGCAGAAGGTCCTGCAAAACGGCAAGGAAATTATCCAGGTCGAATCCGACGGCAAGGGCGAGTACCTGCGTGCGGTGCGCCCCACCCTCGCCAGCAAGAATTACCTCGGCAAGGATTGCGTCGCCTGCCACCAGGTACCGGAGAACAGCGTCCTCGGTGTGGTCAGCATGAAAATCTCGCTCGACGACGTCAACGCCATCGTCGCCGAGCAGCGCTGGAAATCCATCCTCGCCGCGATCATCACCTGCATCCCCGTGCTGATGATCATCTACCCCTTCATCCGCAAGGTCGTGACCCAGCCGCTGGAAGACGGCGTGCGCATCGCGCGCGGGATCGCGGAAGGCGACCTGACCCAGGACATCGATGTCAGGACAACCAATGAAACCGGGCGACTGCTGCAGGCGCTCAAGGACATGAACGACAGCCTGGTCAAGATCGTGGCCCATGTGCGCGAAGGCACCGATGCCATCTTCATTGCATCAAACGAGATCGCCACCGGAAACCAGGACCTTGCCGCTCGTACCGAATCTCAGGCCAGCTCGCTGGAGGAAACCGCCTCCTCCATGGAAGAACTCACCTCCACAGTCAAGCAGAATGCCGACAATGCGCTGCAGGGCAACCGTACGGCGATGCATGCTTCGGAAGTCGCGCTCAAAGGCGGCGAGGTGGTGGCCCAGGTAATCGAAACGATGGATTCGATCAACGAGGCATCGCGCAAGATCGTGGACATCATCGCAGTCATCGACGGCATCGCCTTCCAGACAAACATCCTTGCACTGAACGCTGCAGTGGAAGCCGCGCGCGCTGGGGAACAGGGACGCGGTTTTGCAGTGGTGGCAGCCGAAGTGCGCAGCCTCGCGCAACGTTCTGCCGCGGCGGCCAAGGAAGTGAAGACCCTGATCGGCGATTCCGTGGACCGTGTCAACACTGGCACACGGCTTGTGCACGAAGCCGGAGCGACCATGTCGGCGATCGTCGACAGCATCAAGCATGTGACCGATGTGATGGCCGAGATTGCCGCAGCGAGCGGCGAACAGACCACGGGCATCGAACAGGTGAACGTCGCGATCACGGAGATGGACAACGTCACGCAACAGAACGCGGCGCTGGTGGAGAAAGCCGCATCGGCCGCCCAGGCGCTGCATGACCGCGCCACGCATCTGGAAAACGTGGTCAGCACCTTCAAGCTGGCCACGCAGGCGGCCGTTGAAGATCCGGGACGTGCGCCTGGCCCGGTCGGCAGGCCCCCCGTCCCACTCAAGCGCCCCGCGCCGCAGTTACGCGTCGTGACGGTCTTCAGGAACGCGGGAGCGCAATAGCGCGGACGTCAGGACCATGGCGGGATTTCACCCGCCCCGCCAGCCGCAGCCTTCCCGAAATCGGGAAGGCTGTTATCCCGGCGCCGGGAACCCGGGCTGAAAAAAACGAAAACATCCGCGCCAAATGCCCGAAATGCGGCGGCGAAGGACTGGCACGAAATGTGCACAAGCGCCCTTTGGAATCATTTAGCCAACCAGGAACCGGCGTAAAGGCATTGCGGAGGTAAAAATTGGGCGAATCTGGCGATCATGTCCAGACGCCGTTTTCCCGGACGATGCCAAAGCACCTCGTGCCCGCCGCGCCGCACAGATATGCCATTCGAGACGCCTGCCGATGAGAGCCGAATTCCCACTGCCGCATGGCGATGCCCCCTTGCTCAGGAATATCCTCGCCAATCTTTCCCTGTATCGAGGATTAGCTACGGAACACGTTGACCTGCTCGCCGACGCGTCACTGCCCTTGCGGACGCGCGGCGCGACGCAGCTGATCAGACAAGGCGCACCGGCAACCGGCGTTCATATCGTGGTCCACGGCCAGGTGAGGGTCTACTTTGAGCGCGGCGACGGGGCGGAAAAGACCCTCGCCATCCTCGGCTACGGCCGGAGCTTTGGCCTGGCGGAATCCGTACTCAACCAGCCGCACCTTGCCATTGCCCGAACCATCTCCGATGGAATGATCGTCTACACCCCGAGGGAAAAGATCCTGGACGTAGCAAGGGAAAGCCCCGACTTCGCGGAGAGGCTTATTTGCCAGGTGGCCCATCAGGCCTACCGGCTGATGGAGGACGTCAAGCGGCAGACCGTCAACACTGCGCCACAGCGTCTCGCAGGATTTCTCCTGCGTCAAAGCAGGTATCACTCGAGCAAGAGTATCGAACTGGACATCAGCAAGACTCTGATTGCGTCCAAGCTCGGCATTGCCAATGAAACGTTTTCGCGCCTGCTTCACCGCTTCTCTGACCAGGGGCTGATCGAGGTGCGCGGACGCTACATCAGGATCCTGGACCCGAAGGGAATAAGCGCCATGCAGCCTGCCTAGCCTGAAGGCAGACTGACGGCCTGGATAACTGCCCCGGCAAGGCTAGAACTCCTCCCACTCCGCGCCAGCCGCCACGGCCTTGCCGGGACGGTGCGCGGGCACGATGCCCTTGGGCGTCTTCAGCGCGGGCTGCCGGGTCAAAGGCAATATGGACGCGCGCGCTACGGGCGGCTTCGCCGGCAATGCCGCCTGCGGTGCCGCCGACACCATATCGCCGGTCTTGAACACATGTACCACTTCTTCGAGGAGCCGCGCCTGCTCGCGCAAGGCTTCCGACGAGGCCGCCGCCTGTTCGACCAGCGCCGCATTCTGCTGGGTGGACACATCCATCTCCGCAATTGCCTGGTTGATCTGTTCGATGCCTGCGGTTTGCTCGCCGCTCGCCGAAGCGATTTCGCCGATGATGTCGCTTACCCTTTTGATGCTGGCTACGACCTCCCCCATCGTCGCGCCGGCCTCGCCGACATGCGCGCTGCCTGCATCTACATTCCCAACGGCGTCGCCGATCAATTCCTTGATTTCCTTCGCCGCCGTCGCACTGCGTTGCGCGAGCGTGCGCACTTCGGACGCCACAACAGCGAATCCCTTGCCCTGCTCCCCGGCACGCGCGGCTTCCACTGCGGCATTCAGGGCGAGAATATTGGTCTGGAATGCAATGCCGTCGATCACACTGATGATGTCGACGATCTTCCTGGCCGATGAGCTGATGGCGCCCATTGTGTTCACTACGCGCGCCACGGCTTCGCCTCCATGCACGGCGACCTCGCTCGCTTCCATGGCGAGACGATTGGCTTGAGCAGCGTGCTCGGCATTTTGCCGCACCGTCGCCGTCAGTTCCTCCATCGACGACGCCGTCTCTTCAAGCGATCCGGCTTGCTGTTCGGTGCGGGACGAGAGGTCAAGATTGCCTGACGCGATCTCGCCGGAAGCCGTGCTGATCGCCTCCGTTCCCTTGCGTACGCGACTGACGATCTGCTGCAGGTGAGCATTCATCTCCTGGATCGCCTTCAGCAAGCGACCCGTTTCCGTGTTGTCCGAGACATCCACATCAATGCGGGACGCAAGATCGCCGCCGGCAATGCGCGAAGCGACCACGACCGCGTCATTGAGCCGACGCGCAATGGAGCGGGATATGAAGAATCCGAGCAGGCCGAGCGTCAGCACGGACAGCACGCAAGCTGTGACGAGCACGGCACGGGCGCGTACGACCGCGAGGTCGCCGCTTTCGCGCCGGGCGATGGAGCTCTCCTCGATAAAACTGCTGAGCGTCGCCATCTCCTTCTCCAGCACGCGGAAGGTCTCTTCGAACTCGCCGAAACGCGATTTCGCAGCAGCTGCATCGCTCAGGGCAAGTGTGGTTATCGACTCGCACACCTGGAGATAGGCATCCATCGCGGGGCGCAGGTGCTCGACGGATCTCTTGATCTCACCGTTGACCGGCAAGGCGTCGATCGCCTGGATGGCATCCCGGAAGTTCGAGGCGTGCATCGCGGCAGCCTGCCGGATGGTCTGCTGCTCACCGGCATCCTTGCTTTCGCTCGCAAGGAATGCTGCCAGTACATCAGAGCGCAGCGCGTCGTGCGCCATGTCGGCCTTCATCTGGTGCATGAGGACCGTGCCGTTGACGCTGATGTCATCCATGGCGCCGTCCAGCTGACGGACGGCGAGATACCCGGTCACGGCGAGGACGCCGACGAATCCCAGTGCCGCACCACTCAAAATGAAAAGCTTGTTCCTGATTGTGATATGCCTTGCCATCTTCCCTTTCATGTCCGGCCTCTTTGCCGTACCTATCGATCAAATGAAATTCATTGCAATCGACGTGCCATTAATTTCATGTCAAGGCGCGGACTTTTCTTGCGCCACGTCATTTTTGAATAGAGCGATTCCCGCGGGGAGGGATCTGTCTCCCGAATACGGGAAAAGAGAAAGTCGATGGGAAAGGATGAGGCGATGCGGCCCGAAGGGATCGGGCCGCGAAGAGGTGCTATCGCACTTGCTGACGGGCGGTACGACGAAGCGCTTCGACAGTAATGCGATGTGTTCCAGCAGCCACGCCTGCCGTCTTGCTGCCGCAGCCTTGACAGCCGCCGCAACTGCCGGCTTCACGCGGGGCATCAGATGCAGGCAGAAGAATTTCGCATCCGAGCCGGCCGAGAATACCCGCAAGCGCGACGCGCATCTGTCGCCTCAAGGATGGCGGCGCATAACGCCTTGCGACGACAAACGTTGACCATGCAACCAGAACCGCGACAAATGCTTCCTGCATCACGCACCTCCCAACAGCATGCGGCTGACCTGGAAGGTGATGAACGATGCCAGGTAAGCCAGGGCGAACATGTAGCCGGTCATCGCCAGCACCGGCAACCAGGAGCCGGTTTCGCGGCGGACGGTCGACAGCGTGGAAATGCATTGCGGCGCGAACACGTACCATGCGAGCAGCGACAGCGCCGTCGGCAGGCTCCAGGTCGCGGCGATCATCGGCGTCAATGCTGTTGCGAGTTCATCACCCGTGATCGACATCGCGTACACGGTACCAAGCGCTCCCACCGCCACTTCCCTTGCGGCCATGCCGGGAATGAGCGCAATGGAGATCTGCCAGTTGAATCCGATCGGTTCGAACAGCGGCTGCAACAGGTGGCCGATCTGCCCCGCCAGGCTGTACTGGATCGCGGGTCCGGTCGCGCCTTCCGGCGGCGCCGGATAGCTCGACAGGAACCAGATCAGGATCATCATGGCGAGGATGATCGTGCCGACGCGGGTCACGAACGTCTTCGCCCGCTCCCACAGGCCGATCGCCAGGTTGCGCAGGTTGGGCCAGTGGTAATTGGGCAGCTCCAGCATCAGCGGCTGGTAGCGCCCCTTGGCCTGCGCCAGCTTGAAGACCCAGGCCACCGCCATGGCCGACACGATGCCGGCGACATACAGGGCGAACAGCACCAGCCCCTGCAGGTTGAAGATGCCGACCGAACGCTCCGGGATGAAGGCGCCGATCACCAGCGCGTACACCGGCAGGCGCGCGGAACAGGTCATCAGCGGCGCGATCATGATGGTGGCGAGGCGGTCGCGCGGGTTCTGGATCGTGCGCGTCGCCATGATGCCGGGAATGGCGCAGGCGAAGCTGGACAGGAGCGGGATGAACGCACGTCCGGAGAGGCCGACACTGCCCATCAAGCGATCCAGCAGGAAGGCCGCGCGCGGCAGGTAACCGGAGTCTTCCAGGATAAGGATGAAGAAGAACAGCACCAGGATCTGCGGCAGGAAGACCAGCACGCTTCCCACGCCGGCGATGATGCCGTCCACCAGCAGGCTGCGCGCCGGACCATCCGGCAGGTAAGCCGTGACCATTTCGCCAAGCGCGCCGATGCTGCTTTCGATCATGTCCATCGGCACTTCCGACCAGCTGAACACGGCCTGGAAGATCAGGAACAGCACGACCGCCAGGATCAGGTAGCCCATCACCGGATGCAGGACGACGGCATCGATGCGGTCGTTCGTGGTGTGCGGGTCGGCTTCGCGGCGGATCACGGCGCCGAGGATGCGGCGCACCTCGCGCTGTGTGGCGTCCAACGCATCGTCATTGCCGGCATTGAAGGACGCCGGGGCGGCGGGCATGGCGCGCTGGGGCTGCGCGGCGATGCGGTCCAGCTGCGCGACGAGGGCTTCGCCGCCGCCCGGGCGCACCGCGACGGTCTCGATGACCGGAATGCCCAGTTCTTCCTGCAGGCGGCCGGTATCGATATCGAGACCGCGCTTGCGGGCAACGTCCATCATGTTCAGTGCGAGGATGGTCGGACGCTGCAGGCGCAGCACTTCGAGCACCAGGCGCAGGTTGAGCTTGAGGTTGGTGGCGTCGGCGACCAGGACGATCACGTCCGGCAGCGCTTCGTCGGCGAGGTCACCGAACAGCACGTCCCGGGTGATCGCCTCGTCCGGCGTCATGGCGTTCAGGCTGTAGGCGCCGGGAAGGTCGACGATCTGGAAGGCACGGCCGGAAACGCCGGAGGTGAAGAATCCCTCCTTGCGCTCGACTGTGACGCCGGCGTAGTTCGCCACCTTCTGGCGTGCGCCGGTCAGGCGGTTGAAAAGCGCGGTCTTGCCGCAGTTGGGGTTGCCGACAAGCGCCAGGCGCAGGGGTTGGGCGGTTTGCATGCGGAACCTCAGTTGCGGCGATGCGCGACCACGCGGACCAGCGCCGCTTCATGCCGGCGCAGGGCAAAGGTCGTGTTGCCGATGCGGACGGCAATCGGGTCCCGCGATGGAAAGGCTTCCGCGACCACACGGATGGTTTCACCCTCGACGAAGCCGAGCTCCAGGAGGCGGCGCTTCATCGCGGTGTGGTCCGCGCCGCTGCCCTCGAGCGTGCCAAGGACGCTGGCGGAATCGCCCTTTCTGAGATGGCTGAGGCAAAGGCCTTCGCCTGCGCACTGTTGGTGTTGGTTTTCTGGCATGGTCAGCCCTCCCGGAATGCGATGTGGAGCTTGCCGCCACGGATGGCGGCAAGTGAGATCACTTAATGATAATCATTCTCAATACGATTCGCAATTATTAAAAAGGACTAGAACGCCGGAAACAGGCCTGATGGCTCAGGGACGGGTGCGGGGGACGACGAATACCGTCGGTTCCGTGACACGGACGGCGGGATCGTCGAGTGCGGAGAGCGCGAACCGGATACGGTTCGTCCCGGCCTCTCCCCTGCCCTGTGCGAGGCGCACGCGGACGGGAACGGCACGGGTGCTGGTTGCATCGACGCGGATGTCGCTGTCGGAAACCAGTTGCAGGGAATCGATGCCCGATACGGCGACACGGAAGCGACGGGCATGCTCCTCGGTGTTCATGACCTGCAGGAGGTAGACGTTTTCGATCGCACCGTCTTCCACCTCCCTGCCCATGACGCTGCGATCGGGGATGATGTCGACCTTGAGCGGCGTGCGCGTCGCCAGCGTGCCGATGTACGCGGCGATCGCCGCGACAAGGATGCCGGCGTACACTACCACGCGCGGGCGAGCGACGCGGCGCCGGATCTCTTGCTGGGACAGGCCTGCACGCATTGCGTTTTCCGTCGCATAGCGAATCAGGCCGCGTGGTGCGCCGACCTTGTCCATCACGCCATCGCAGGCATCCACGCAGGCGGCGCAGTCGATGCATTCGAACTGCAGCCCCTTGCGGATATCGATACCCGCCGGACAGACCTGCACGCACAGGCTGCAATCAATGCAATCGCCCAGCTTCGGCCCGGCGCCGGCACGCCACGTGCGTCGCACCCCGCGCGGCTCGCCCCGGCTCTCGTCATAGGTAATCAGCAACGTGTCACGGTCGAACATCACGCTCTGGAAGCGCGCATAGGCACACAGGTACTGGCAGATCTGCTCGCGCATCCATCCGGCGTTCATGTAGGCGAAGCCGCTGTAGAACAGCATCCAGAACGCCTGCCACGGGCCGATGGCGACGCTTGCGATCTCCTGCAGCAGTGTGCGCATGGGCGTGAAATAGGCGACCAGCGTGATGCCGGTCCAGAGCGCAACCACGATCCAGGCGGCATGCTTGGCCGCCTTTCGTGCGACCTTGCCCGGCGACAGCGGTTGCTTGTCGAGACGGATGCGGGCACTGCGGTTGCCCTCGATCTTGTACTCGATCCACATGAAGATCTCGGTGTACACCGTATGTGGACAAGCCAGGCTGCACCAGACCCTGCCCGCGATCGCGCTCAGCAGGAACAGCAGGCAGGCGCAGATCATCAGCATGCCTGCGAGATAGATGAAGTCTTGCGGCCACAGGACGATGCCGAAGAGATAGAACTTGCGCGCCGCCAGGTCGAACAGCACCGCCGGCCGCCCGTTCCAGGTCAGCCACGGCAAGCCGTAGTAGACAACCTGCGTCAGCCAGACGCACAGCCAGCGCCAGCGTGTGAAACGGCCGCTCACCTCGCGCGTGTAGATCTTCTTGCGCGGTGCGTACAGCCGCACCATGGACGACGGGCGTTCGGATTGCATCTTCTGGCGTGCCGCTGTGCGTGGTTCGCTATTCGCCCAGCGGATGCGCGCCGCGGTCGCGGATCATGCGCAGGTGGGCCAGCACAGCCTTCCTCTCCGCCTGGTCCTCGGGGATCGCATCGGGCAGGTGGCGCACGGAATGGCGGATACGGCGCAAGCGCAGCCCTTCGGCGCGCTGCCAGCGCAGCACGCGGTCCAGGACGGCGTGCGTGCGCTTGACGCCGCGCTGCGCGGTCAGGTCCAGCCTTTGTGCGGCCAGCATCACCTTGTCGATGCCGCGCACGATGCTCTTCACGTACCACGCCCAGATGCGGTCGGCGATGATGATGGCCGTCAGGTTGACGATGCCGGTGCCGACCAGGATTTTCGCGCCATCGATGAAGAAGTCGCGCAGCATGTTGTCGTCGGGCGAAAAATGGATGCGGTAGGTATTGCGTTCGATGATGTCGCCCAGCGACGCGTACAGCCCCCAGATCGCGAGACCGGTCAAGGTGCATTCGAGGATGACCAGCGCGACCAGCAGCCACTTCTGCATGATATGGTCGACATAGTATGTCCGGCGGCGGTCATCGGCAGAAATCGGGATCATATGTCGTGGCACTCGTAACAGAGCCTGGAATGTTCAACGGTGACCACCAGCTTGCCGTGGTCCTTCTGGTAACCCTGGTGGCAGGATACGCAGCTGACGAGGCCGCCCGGCAGCAAGAGCTTCTTTTCGACTGTCTTGCGCGGGCGATAACCGCCGAAGGTGGATGCCTTCTGGTAGTCGACGCCGACCGGGTGGTTGATCTGCCCGCCCGCGTGGCGCGCAATGCTGTTGCGGTCCACCTTGGTGTTGAGTCGCGGATCGCCGTTGTTCCCGTGGCATTCCATGCACTGGCGCGTGTACACGTCGAGCGACGGCGCACCAACCTCCCCCTTGCGGGCCAGATGGCCGACCATCAGCGAAGCGCCGCCGTCGCGCATCTTCCGGAAGAATGCCGTGTCATGGCAGGCGAAACACAGTTCCTTGCCAGCCTTGGTGCCGCGCATGAGTCCGGGCGACTTGCCATGCACCTCGTGGCAGGTGCTGCAGGTCAGGTCTCCCTTCCAGTCCAGCGGGTAGTCATCAGGGATCTTGGTCTTGGGCATGAATCCGCTCGGATGGCTCACCTTGATGGCAGCCGGATGGCACTTGCCGCACAAGGCCTCCTGGCTGCCGAGAAGCATGCCGGCCTGCTGCGGCGTGACATCGCGTCCGCCGAGATGGCATGCGGCGCAATCCTCCTTCTGCAGATGCGTTTGCGCCGTTCCGGTCAGGGACGCGTGCAGTAACGAACCCGCCGCAAGCACGGCCAGCGCCAGCAGCGCGAGGAATCTAAACCCGTACCTGGCCATCGAGCGCCCTGAGCCGTGAGACGGCGTCCTTATAGGCTGCGGTGTCGCCCTTCTCGAACGCCGCCAGCGCCTCCTCCGACACCTGCTGTACAGTTGCGTAATGGTCGCGCAGCGTTGACACCGCCATCTTGATGTTGGCCGACTGCGCCCCTAACGCGTCGCCCTTGCGCAATTCGATCAGCTGGGAAGAATCGCTGGTACCGGCAAGCTTGAGGTTCTGGGTAAAGCGGTACAGCGGGCCGACGATGCGGAAGCTGCTGTAGAGCGTGATCAGCCAGGTGATGACACCCGCGATCGCGACCAGCATCAGGCCGATGGTCAGCATGACGGTGCCGAGGTTGTCACGCGTCATGCTGTTGCTGCGGATGATTGCCGAGTAAGTGTCGTTGGTCGGACCGGAGATGAGCAGCAGCGAAATCAGCAGGGACAGCACGGCCACGGTGCCGACACCCAAGCTGATCTTGGCCACCAGCTTGAGGTGGAAAAAAATCAGAGGTTCATTGCGCATCGCGGACTCCTCCCTGTTGGTCCGTTCTTGCTGTTTGTTTCCGAGGCTTGCGATGCGCGGCGCGCATCCGCCCTCTTATCCGTTTTGTGCTTTCGGTCCCGCCAGCCGCTCGCGCATCGCCGGCGTGATCACCACATTCTTTTTGGTATCGATCAGCATCACTTCCTTCAGGCCGAGCCGGTCCGCCATCGCCTGCCAATTTTGCGGCCCAACGACGAACAGCGGCTTTGTATAGCCGTCCGATCGCGTACCCGCATCCTTGCCGCCGGAAGTGATGATGGTGACCGCGGCAACATGGTCTACCGTCTGCCCCGTGCGCGGATCGATGATGTGCGCGTGGCGCTTGCCGTCCTTCATGAAGTAACGCTGGTAATCGCCGCTGGTGCCGACCGCTTCGCCGTCGTGCAATTCGACGGTGGCGATCATGCCCGAGCCGCGCGGATCCTGGATGCCGACCGTCCACAGCCTGTTGCCGGGTTTCCCGATCGCCAGCAGGTTGCCGCCGACATTGATGAGCGCGGCCTTGACGCCTTCCGCGCGCAGGATCTGTGCGGCGCGGTCGAGCGCATAGCCTTTGGCATAGCCGCCCAGGTCGAGCATGACCAGGGGATTGCGGCTGGAAATCTTCGTGCCCTCGAACACCAGGTCGGACATGCGCGGTTTCGCGTCGACGAGGCGCTGGATCTCTTCCTTGGGCGGTCCCTGGGGACGAATGTCGCTCGACTGGAATCCCCACAGGCGGATCAGGCGGCCGACAGCGGGATTGAAGGTATGGTCGGATTCTTCCGCCAGCTTCGTTGCCGCCTTCAGCAGATCCACCATTTCGGCATCGGCCTGGTAGGACTCGCCGCGGGCGATGGCGTCATTGAGGGCGGTGAGTTCGCTCGGCTTCCATGCGTGGAATTTCTTGTGCAGGCGGCCGAACTCTTCCATCACGCGCTCGCCAAGCTGGTTGGCGCGCGCCTCGGATTCCCCGTAAATGCTGACATCGACCACCGTACCGAACACTTCCCCCTTTGTGCGGTAGGTGGCCTCGTTGCGGCTGCATGCCACGAGCAGGAGCAGCATCGAGAATGCCAGCAGGGAACGGAGCGCGCGCATGGGAGAAATCAGCTGTTGGCGACCTTGAGCGGGGAAGTGCCGTTGCGCATCGCGCGGCTCATCTCATGCACGGCTTCGACCAGCACCGACACCGATTCCGGCGGCGTGTATTGCGAAATGCCGTGGCCCAGGTTGAACACGTGGCCATGCCCTGCTTCCGGCTTGCCGTAGGAATCCAGCAGCTTTGCCACTTCGTCGCGAATCTGTTCCGGGCCGGCAAACAGCACGTTCGGATCCAGGTTGCCCTGTAACGCCACCTTGTGGCCCACGCGCTCGCGTGCCTGGCCCAGGTTGACCGTCCAGTCCAGGCCCACTGCATCGGCGCCGATGTCGGCGATCTCTTCCAGCCACAGGCCGCCGCCCTTGGTGAACACGATGGCCGGGATCTTCACGCCGTCGTGCTCGCGCTTCAACTGGCTCACCACGTCGCGCATGTAGGCCAGCGAGAAGCGCTGGTACACGCCGTCGGCCAACGCCCCGCCCCAGGAGTCGAAAATCATCACAGCCTGTGCGCCGGCTTCGATCTGTGCGTTCAGGTAGGAGGCCACGGCCGCCGCGTTGGTCCTTAGGATGTGGTGCATCAGGTCCGGGCGGTTGTACAGCATCGTCTTGACCTTGCGGTAGTCGTCCGAGCCGCCGCCTTCGACCATGTAGCAGGCCAGGGTCCACGGGCTGCCGGAGAAGCCGATCAGCGGCACGCGGCCCTTCAGCGCGGTGCGGATCTGGGTGACGGCATCGAACACGTATTGCAGTTCGCCCAGCTCCGGCGCCTTAAGTGCCATCACGGCTTTCTCATCCTGCAGCGGACGCTCGAACTTCGGACCCTCGCCTTCGGCGAAGTACAGGCCGAGACCCATCGCATCGGGCACGGTCAGGATGTCGGAGAACAGGATGGCCGCGTCCAGCGCATAACGGTCCAGCGGCTGCAGCGTGACTTCGGTCGCGTAGTCGGGGTTCTTGGCCAGGCCGAGGAAGGAGCCGGCGCGCTTGCGGGTGGCGCAGTATTCCGGCAGGTAGCGGCCAGCCTGGCGCATCAGCCACATCGGGGTGTACTCGGTGGGCTGGCGCAGCAGCGCGCGCAGGAAGGTGTCGTTCTGGAGGGGAGCAAACTTGGATGACATGGAAGACTTTCTCTTGATTAGCGCCCTTCTCTCATGGTGAGAGAAGGGTTGGGGATGAGGGTGTCAGCAAGATCGCAAGGGGTCCTGGCAATCACCCTCACCCCTGCCCCTCTCCTGAGGGAGAGGGGTGGAGTGATATTACAGACCGCCCTTCAGGCGGGCGACGCCGCCGAAGCTGCCGACCCACAGGTTGCCGTTGTCGGCAGTAGCCATTGAGAACACGGTGTCGGAGAACAGGCCGTGCTCGGTGGTCATGGTGACGAATTTCTCGCCGTCCTTGCGTGCCAGGCCGGCGTTGGTGCCCACCCACATCTGGCCCTTCTTGTCGATATGCAGCATGAAGACGTGGTTACCCGGCAGGCCTTCGGCGACCGTGTAATGACGCCAGTTCTTGCCGTCGAAGCGGGACAGGCCGCCGCCCCAGGTACCGGCCCATACAATGCCTTCGGCGTCGACGACCATCGACACGATGTAGTTGGGGTTGTACGCGACGTTGATGCCCTGCAGGCCCATCTCTTCCTTCTGCTTGGCATGGTGGGTCGACTGCTGTGCCGGGTCGTTGGTGAACTTGATGTCGTTCTTCACCTTTTCATACGGCGCGCCCAGGCCCTTGGCATGATTCCAGTTTTCCCACTTGCCGTTGCGGTAGAGGGCCAGGCCGCCTTCGGTGGCCATCCAGATGTCGCCGTTCTTGCCCTCTGCCAGGCCGTAGACCCAGTCGTTCGGCAAGCCGCCCTTGGTGTTCTCGACCGTGTAGAGGTCCCACTTGGAGCGGTCGTTCAGCACGCCGCCGCGGATGCGGTTGGCGCCGGACCACGTTGCGACCCACACGTCACCGTTGGATGCCTGCATCACGCGATACACGAAGGCGTCGCCCAGTCCCTGCGGGATGTTGAAGTTTTCCCACTTGTCCTGCTTCTCGTCGTACAGCGACATGCCGCCGCCGTAGGTGCCGACCATGATGCGACCGCCGATTTCGTCGATGCTGAAAATGCCGTTGGACAGCAGGCCGTTACGCACGTCGAACAGGCGGTAGTCGTCGGTCTTGGTGTCGTAACGCACGACGCCGCCGGAAGTACCCACCCAAGCGACATCGCCCTTCATCAGGATGGCCTTGACGTTGCGGTTGCCGACGCGGAAATGCGTGAACTTGGCGTTCGGGTCGACTTCGACCTTGCCAGCCTGCGCCGGTCCTGCCTGGCCCTGCTGCTGGAGGCCTGCATGGTTCTGCGTCTGCGGCATCTCCGCATTGGGCGAGATCGGAGCCTGCATCGGGCGCACCGCTGGCGCGGCAGCCTGCTGCTCGCGGTTCTTGGCGCCCATGTAATAGGCAACGCCCATCAGGGCAACGAGGCCGACGGCGGCAAGCGCGCCGGATATTTTATTCAACTGCACTATGATTTCTCCTATTTGCCTTTTGGTTGACCCAGGTGGGCGACGCCGCGTCGGGTGCCGGCCCAAACGTCGCCGTTGGGAGCGACTGCGAGCGCGTAAACGTTGTTATCCAGCAGGCCGTTGCGAATGTCGACCGTGTTCCAGTTCTTGCCGTCGAAGCGCGTTACGCCTGCATTGGTGCCGAACCAGAGTGCGCCCCTGGCGTCCTGCACGATGCTGTAGACGATGTCACCGGCGAGGCCGTCCTTGACGGAGTAGTTATTCCATTTCTTGCCATCGAAGCGGCTCACGCCGCCGCCCCATGTGCCGGCCCAGACCTGCTGGTCTCGTGCGACAAGGATGGAGAATACGTAATTCGGGTTGTAGGTAGCTGAGCCATCGTCGGTGCGGAAGCCGAGGTCGTGGCGCGAACGCGTGCCCAGGCCGGTGTTCGGGCTGGTCATCAGCTTCTTGTCGTTCTTGGCGCCCATGCCGTCCTGGTGGGTCCAGGACTTCCAGACCTTGCCGTCGAACATCGACACGCCGCCTTCGGTACCGAACCAGACGCGGTCCTGGTTATCCACGGAGATGCCGTACACCCACTCGTTGATCAGCTCCTTCACATAGGTCCGCATCTTCAGGGTCTTCAGGTCGACCACGTTGACGCCCGCCCAGGTGCCGATCCACAAGTCGCCGTTCTTCTGGCTGCCGAAGGAATACACCCAGTAGTCGGCCAGGCCGTGCATCGGGAAGAAGGTCTTCCACTTGCCGTCCTTGTAGCGCGACACGCCGCCGGCGTTGGTGCCGAACCACTTGTACCCGTCCTTGTCGATGCCGATCGCGAATACGTATTCGTTGGCCAGGCCGCTGTCACGCGTAAAGGTATTGCGCGGCTTGCTGCTGCCCAGGTCGATCTCGTGCACGCCGGTCGAAGTGCCGACCCACATGGTATTGGTCTTGGGCTCCATGGCCAGTGCGCGCACATAGACGTGGTCGCCCACGGCGAAGGTTTCGATGACCGGTGGCTGAGTGGCGCTATTGGCCGCCTTGGGGGCAGCGGGAGGAACAGGAGCCTTGTTCTGTGCAGCGGATGAACCGACGAATGCGGAAAACAATGCGGGTAACAACAACAAGCGGGATAGATGCATCAATTCATTGTCCTTATATAAGCGATGACGTCCATAATGTCGCGGTCAGTCAGTATTCCCTGGAAGGCGGGCATGGCATTCTTGCCGGAGCGAATCGAAGCCAGCAGCGTGAAATCGGGCTTGAGGATGCCTTCCTGGCGCGCAAAGTTGGGCGCACCCGGCATCGTCGCCTGCCCGCTGATTCCGTGGCAGAGCGCGCAATGCGACGTGTACAGCTTCCGGCCCTTGAACATGTCACTGGCGTACAAATCGCCGGATAAACCGGCAGCCACGACAGCAACCAGCAGCGTGGCAAGCAATTTAATCAGGTGGATGAGCCGGGTGATCCCCGGCCCAGCCATTCCCGTTTTTGAGAACATGTTGAAGTAACTCCTTTCGGTCCGCGGTCCTAGCGCCGACGCTTCTTCTTCGAGGCTTCCTGCTTGCGCTCCTCCTTCGGGGCCAGCACAGCCAGCTTTGCCATCCAGAAGTCGCCCTTCTCAGCGTTTGGCTCAACGCCAAAGCCGCCTTGCGTATAGGTGGTGGAAAGGGCAACCACGGCATCAATATGATCCTTCTCCGCCGCACGCGTGATGTATTCAAGGGCCTTTGCATTGTCCTGCGCTACGCCTTCGCCCTTGCCATACATGACACCCAGTCCGTACTCGCCGGCGGCGTCACCCTGCTCCGCCGCCTTCATGAACCACTTCACGGCGCCCTCATCCTGCTGCGCCTGGTCCATCAGGTTGGCCAGCCAGACCTGCGACGGGGCGTACCCCTTCTCCGCATTGGTCGTGAAGATCGCCATCGCATCGACCACGTTCCCGATCTGCCACATCTTGATGGCCTTGTCATGGTCTTCGGCCACATCGGCGTGGGCCGACGCCATCACAGCCACGGTCAGAGCCATCGCCCCTGCGATGCGCGACAACGAACGTTTCGCAAACCGTTTCAACGGTTCCTTCCCTGTTGCCATTTGTATTCAGCCTCCCTCGAATAGACGATCGAAGTTCCTACCCCTTGCCGCCATCCTGAACGAGACCGAGCGCTTCGTACTCTTCCAGCTTGCGATACAGGCTGGACAAGCCGATGCCGAGCTTCTGTGCTGCCGCGCGCCGATCGCCGCCAGCCTCGGAGATAGCCTTGTTGATAACCGATGCCTCGAAACGGCGGACCTGCTCGCGCAGGCTGTCGCCGGATTCGGCCACTGCCGCGCCGTTTTTCCCGGCGGGCGACGAACGCAGGATCTGCGGTGGCAGGTCCTCACGGCTAATGCGGCCTTCGTCGGCCAGGATCAATGCTCGATCAACCACGTTTTCCATCTCCCGGACGTTGCCAGGCCATTCATATGCACTCAGGATGTCTTCCACGTCCGAGTCGATGGAGATGCCTCCAACGTTGCCCAGGCGCTTCGCCCCTTTCTGCAGCAAGAATCGCACCAGCCCCGGGATATCCTGGCGGCGCTCGCGCAACGGCGGCGCATGGACATGGAAAACCGAGAGGCGGAAATACAGGTCCTCGCGGAACCGGCCCTCGGCCACCATCTGCGACAGGTCACGATTGGTTGCAGCGACGATGCGCACATCCGCGCGCTTGGCCTGCTCGCCGCCGACCGGGCGCACAGTCTTTTCCTCGATCACGTGCAGCAGCTTGACCTGCAGCGCCAGCGGCAGTTCGCCGATCTCGTCGAGGAAGATGGTGCCTTTGTCCGCCTCCAGGAACAGGCCTTTGCGCGCCTTGTCGGCGCCCGTGAACGAGCCCTTGATGTGGCCGAACAACTCGCTCTCCATCAGGTTTTCCGGGATGGCGCCGCAGTTGACAGGAATGAACGGTCCGTCCGCGCGCTGGCTGTGCTGGTGGATCTGGCGGGCGATGACGCCTTTACCAGTGCCGCTTTCGCCTGTGACGAGGACCGTGCTGTCAGTCGGCGCAACCTTGGCGATCAAACGCTCCAGCTGTTTCATGGCCGGCGACTCGAAGGCGAAGTGGTCTTCGCGCGAGCCCATGACCAGATTGCGAAGCACCCGATTCTCAGAACTGAGACGACGCAGGTCGCGGACCTTCATCAGCCGGTGCAGTACTTCCTCGTTCCGGACCGGCTTGATCATGTAGTCGGATGCGCCAGCCTTGATCGCCTCGATGGCGGTGTCGACCGATGCGTAAGCCGTCATCATGATGAAGCTCGTCTCGATGCCCGCGGCGCGCGCCCGGCGCACGAGTTCGATGCCGGTGAAGTCCGGCATCTTGATGTCGCTGATCGCAACGTCGATATCTCCTTTCGACAAGCGTTCAAGTGCTTCGGTCCCATTGGCAGCCTGGCAGACGCTGCAGCCGGACTTGCCCAGGTGGGCGGCGAGGATCTGCCGGATCGCCGGCTCGTCATCTACGACCAGGACTTCCAGGGATTTCATGGATGTATCGTTAGGTTTCATTTAACGGAAAATAAACTTTGACTTGTGTCCCCGCGCCCGGGGTGGAATCGATCTCGATACTGCCGCCATGGTTCTTCATGATGGAGTAGCACAAGGATAAGCCCAAGCCGGTACCCTTGCCAGCAGGTTTCGTTGTATAGAACGCCTCGAACACACGCTCCAAAACATCTTTTTCCATGCCGGTGCCGTTATCGGCAACCGTCATGCATACCCGCCCCGCCTCTTGACGTGTGGAAATGACAACAGTCGGCGGCCTGTCCTTGACCGGTTCGAGGGCGTCCATTGCATTGATCAGCAGGTTCATGATCACCTGCGTGAGCTGGTCTGCGACGCCATGAATGGCAGGCAAGTTGTGGTCGAGGTCGAGGCGCAGTTCCACGCCGCGCAAGCGCTTGTCGTAGCGGATCAGGCTGGTTGTGCTGCGCAGCTGGGAATTCAGGTCCAGCAGTTGCGGCTCGGCCGGTTGCGGTGACGCGAACTCCTGGATTTCGCGGGTGATGGCGGCCAGACGCTGCGCCTGGGCCTGGATCAAATCAGGACGGCATTCCTTGCAATAGTCTTCTGCGCAGAAACCGAGGCCGGCATCGCGGCGCTCCTTCATGTCCTGCGCAATGCCCGAGATGGCGGCGATCGGGTTGCCGATCTCGTGCGCCACGCCGGCGGCCAGCGCGCCAATGGCGGCCATCTTCTCCTGGTGGAAGTACTTCTGCCGCTCGACGATCAGTTCCTTTTCCCGCTTGTCCAGCGCGGTGGCCATGCTGTTGACGGCCGCCATCAGCTGGCCGACTTCATCGTGGCGGCGGATCGGAATCGGCGCGCCGCGATAGCCGTTGACGATGTCGATGGCGCGCTGCTGCAGGGTGCGCAGGTCCTCGGTCAGTTGCTTGAAGAACAAGGCCATGATAGTGCCCAGCAAGGCCAGCCCCATCATGCCGAGGAACATGGTCGTCATGGCGACCGAATCCGTCTGCACGCGGTAGCGCTCGGACATGCGTGCGCGCGCGTGCTGCGATTGCTCGGCCAGGTTGGTGAATTCGTTCTTGGTCTTGATCAGCTCCACGATCAGCTGGCTCATGTTCTCGCGCGAGGCGTCGCGAAATGCTTCCTCCAATGCCGAATCCGCCCCGTCCAGCCGCACGTCGAACCCCGGCACAGCCTGCTGCAGCTCGTTATGCTTGGTGCGCAAGATCTGGTAATGCATCTGGATGCGCTGCATGCCTGCCTCGCGATCCGATGAATCGACGTTGGCGAACACGCCCATGACGGCGTGGAAGGCGGCGGTATCGGCCTGCTTCAGCATGCTGTCGACCTCCAGCGACTTCTGGATGACCTCAAAGTCCCGCAACAATTGGTTCTTCTGGTGGAACACGAACAGCGCGATGATTACCGCATACGTAATCAGCGCGCCGAACACGATCAAGCCTTTTGTCCTGACCGAAAACACGTAAGACGCCGGCACCTTGCCGGCCGAGGCGGTGCTTTCTTCAGGAGTGGACTCCCGTTTGAGTAGCCTGTTCCGGATTGCGTTCAAGAACGTTCGTATCGAATTCACCAGTCCTGTCCGATCGATTAGTTATTTGACAAAGGAGGCCGCGCCTGCTTTGCCCTGATGCTGCTGGTAGGCGGCCTCCAGCTCGGCCACCATGTCCGGACTGTCCCACTCGCGCAGGCCGGTTATGCGGCGGATCAGCTTGCCGTCCGGTGCAATCAGGAAGGTTTCCGGATAGACCTTCAGGTTCCACTCCTTGGACAAGCGCGCGTTCTCGTCAAAGAAATTGAAAAAGGTGATGCCGTTTTGCGTCAGAAACTCCACCGCCAGTCGCTCATCCTGGTCGGTCGACAGGCCAAGCACGACGAAACGCTCGGGGTCGAGCATCTTGCTCAGCCGCTGCAAACCCGGCATTTCACGGCGGCACGGCGGGCACCAGGTGGCCCACACATTCAGAATGAGCAGCTTTCCCCGCAGCGCCGGATCTTCCAGCGCGTTGCCGGAAGCATTGACCATGGCAATCGGCGGAAACGGCTTGCCCTCCTTGATCTCCGGCTTCGACGGCGGCGCCTCGCTGCAGGCGGCCAGCGTCGCGAAGATCATGGCTGCGGCAATTCGCCGCCCCATACGACGTGTCGAAACAAAAGAAGAATAGCGGTCGCGCATCATGTCCTTGCAATCCCATCAAAACTGCCTGCTAAGGCATCATCAAGAACATCATAGCCGCCAGCCAATTCTGCGACTCGCCGTCTTGGGTGACCATTGGCACCGCCTCGTGGACACCCGGCCAAAGCGTCCGTACGCCGAGGAAACAGAACACCGTAATGGCAAAGCCGGCAATGCTCCACCACGCCATGCGGGTGCCGCTCCAGTGATTGACGTAATGAAAATAGAAATATGTTGCATAAATCAGGCATACGAACAATGCCCAGGTTTCCTTCGGGTCCCAGGCCCAATACCTGCCCCACGCTTCGTACGCCCATACGGAACCGAGCGCGGTTGCAAGCGCAAACACCGGAAAACCGAGCATGACCGCGCGGTGCATCTGGCGTTCGATCCGGTCCGGCGCGGGCAGCGAGCGGATACCGACAGCACGCGCCAGCGCGCCAAGCCCGAGCGACTGCGTCCTGACCAGATAAGCAAGTCCCATTGCCGCTGCAATCGCAAAAGCGCCGTAACCGACGAAGGAGCCGAGCACATGCGCGTACATCCAGTAGGCACGGAGAATTCGTGTATGGCTGCCTGGGATCGCAGACTCATGGCTGGCCAGCCAGATCTGGAATATCACGGCGCTCAGCACGATCATCATGACGAAGGCACCCGCCGCACGGGTGCGGTAGACGCGCTCCATCACGAGGTAAATGACAACCGTCAGCGCGCCGAACAGCGCCACCATCTCGTACAGGGAGTTCAACGCAAAATGCCCCGGACGGTGCAACCACGCGATCTCGATCCAGCGGGTCGCCAGCGCCAGGATGGACGCCAGCGCGCCGAGGCCGGCAAGCATCGACGCCCAGCGGCCTACGAGCTCCGACGTGAACCACAGGTGCGTGACGTAAAGGACGGTCGACGCAACCAGCAACAGGTTGCCGTAGCCGATCAGTTTGAAAACGAACAGGTCCTCGAACTGGATGCCAGGCACCAGCGTCGGCGTTTCAAAATATTCGATGACCACCATGACCACGGTGGCGATGACGACCAGTCCTGCCCAGTACAACCAATACGGCAGCCTGAAGTACTGTCCGCTACGGCCATAGGTATCCGGATCCATAACACCCTCTAACACAAGCCCGTCGGTGACCGGCACTGCGCACTCCTCCGTGAGCACCCTGCCCCGCATGTCTCCGCCTTCGCACGCCTCCCTTGCAGGCGACTGCTGGCGATATTGAAATTGCTGCAAGCGTTCAAGCAAGCAAGTTTGATTCCATGTGGAAAAAACAAGCCGATACAGGCCGGCGACCCGCTGCCGGGCCGCGGTTTTGAGGCAGGACAAGTCCTAGTTGAATTTTTTCTCGGTAATGGGATAGCGAATCCCGCCCTTCCCGTTTTCGGGAATGGCAGCCGTTGGCGGCGTGCCGGCAGCACGCTGCTTCGCGATGGCGGTCTCCCACTCCCAGATCGCCGCATTGGCTTTACGCGCGAAGGGATCGTTGGGATCGATTCGATGCACGTAGGTACGCATCGCGCCGAGGGCGCCTTCCAGGTCGCCGATGCCTTCCAGCGCAACGGCAAGGCCATAGTAGGCATTCATCTGCTCCGTCCGGAGCGAGATGGCTGCTTCGAAGAAATCACGGGCAAACGCATAATTCTTCAGGCCGATCATCGCGAAACCCATGTTGACGTGGGCTTCCGGCATCTTCGGCGCCAGTTCGAGCACGCGGTGCAGTGCACTGGCCGCAGCCTGGTAATCCTTGGCCGCCAACAGACGAACGCCTTCATTGAATTCGCGCGCGACTTCTTCCTTGCGCTTCTGCTGCACGTGGGCAACCGGGTTCGTTACGGCAATCGCTGCCGGTGTGGTGACAGTGCCGATCTCGTTCGGCCACCAGGCAATCAGCAAGCCGGTGGCCAGGGTGAGCAGCGTGGTCAGCAGCATCGCGGCAGCCCGCACGTCGCGACCGGCAGGACGCGGCGCCTCCAGCTTCGCGCCTCGCAGGCGACGCACGACATTGACGAGGAACAGCACCGCACCGGCAATTGCGAGCAGGCCGCCGATTCCCGCCAGGCCCATGGCGGCGAAGTAAGCCGGGTATTCCATCACGACATCCGCATGCAGGGTCTTGCGAGGCACGCCGATCCAGCCCGACCAGGCGAGCGCGAGTGCGAGGATGGCAAGTCCGCTGCCGTACATCACCGTCTGCCGTCGCTCGCCCGTCTCGCTGCCCGCGCCGTAGCCGCGGAGCAGCCTGTAGCCGAGAGCCATATAAGCCAGCGTGACCGACCCGACGGTGCCGTGGTAATGTGCGGGAATCATGGTGGACTCGCCGCGGATCAACGCGCCGAGCACACAGCCGAGCAGGAACAGCACGACCGACAGCAGCAGCGCAGGCCCAAGCGCGGTGCGCCACACCTGGCGCCCTGCCCCGGCCATCCTGCGCAGCACGATCACGCCAAGGATCGCCGCCGCCGGCCAGCAACCCCATGCCATCAGCAGCGTGAACGCACGGTGGAATTCGAGGCTGCCCACAGGATGGACGAAATAGATAACGGGCCCCGCCAGCACCGGCAACGCCGCCAGCACGAGCAAGCCGCGTAGCCAGGCGCGCGGCGCGACTTCGGTGCCGAGCACGTCCTCGCCAAGGACGGTCCACACGCTCATCATCAGCAGGACATGCACGAACTGCAACAAGTGCCCGGGCGCCCATGCGACGGCTTCAAAACCAGGGTGCCCCGAGGGAAGACCGGTCTGCACGAGCGACGCCACCAGCGCGGCAAACGCCACGGCAGTCACGCCCATCGACAGCACCGCACCGAGGCGCCAGGGCTTGCCATCCTTCAGGCGCCGAATGGCGTCGGGCATCGTTGCGATACCGCAGGACACGATGCCGGCAATGAAAAGCACGAGGCCGGCAAGGAAAATCGGATGCTCCAGCACCGGCACGTAGTTCGCCAGCACCGGTTGCGCCGCCGACGAAAACAGCGGCAGCACCATGGCCGCCAGTCCGGCCCCGGACAGTCCGAGCGCAGTCCAGCGCCAGGTACCCGCCCCACCGCCGGCCGCCATCACCCAGATGGCCGACGCACACGACAGGAACCACACGACCACCGCAAAGGTGACATGCAATACCAGCGCACGGCTGAACAGTTCACCTGATGCGGCAAGCGGACCGGGCAACGGCGCACGCGCCGACACCAGCAACACGGCGCACAGGGTCGACAGCGCAAGCGCCGTCAGGGCCAGGAGGAGCCAACCGGCAGCGAGCCGGCCCGTGCCAGCGTAATCTTCACGTAATACAGAATCCATAACCGGTTGTGCAGTGCAAATAGTAGGCCAAGGGAAACTAGAACTCATTTCATAAATAGGAGGGCCCGCGCAGGCGGTCTGGACGGATGCAGTGCAAGGCGCGGCGCGCCGCTCAGACTGGGTGTCTGAGCAAGCGTCGCAACGCCGCAATGCGCCGTCCAGACCACCTGCCCGGAGGGTTCACACCAGAACGCTCGCTGGCGGTGTTGCGCTCCTTGCACGTAGCACCGCTACGTGACGCGTCGCGCGCCTTGCCAGCAAACGTTCTGGTGTGAACGCGGGCCTGCCTATTTATGAAATGAGTTCTAGAACGTTCCCTGGTGCGGCCGGTCGGTCAGGAAAGGCACGCCAAAAAATGTCAGGAAGGCAATCGCAAACACCACGAAAGCCATGCTTGAGGACAGGCGGGGCGATGGCTTGAACGTGATCCGCACGTGCAAGGCAACGGCAAGCAGCAGCCAGGTGATGAAGGCCCAGGTCTCCAGCGGATCCCATGCCCAATAACGGCCCCAGGCATCCTGCGCCCAGATCGCCCCGGCGACCAGCATCAGGCCATTGAAGATCAACGCCAGCGCCATGCAACGGTAGGCGAGATCGTCCAGCCGCTTGTCATCCGGCAAACGCTGGAACCAGTCCGTGCCGAGCTGTGTGCGCCGGAACTGGATGACGCCCGCCAAACCCACCGCAACGAGCATCGCGCCGAGGAACACCTTGCCGAGTCCCACGTGGATGTAGAGCCAGGGTGTGCGGAAGGAACGCGGGAAATGCACCTCCCCCGGACTGGAGAGCACCAGCCAGCCCATCATCACGAACAGGATGGGCATGACGACGGCGGCCGACGCGCGGATCTGGGGAATGCGCCAGAAGGCAATGATGAACGCCAGCATCAGGCTCCACACGTTGCTCGAGAGGATCTCGAACATGGTGACGAAAGGTCCATGCCCGAGGCGTTCCCAACGGATCAGCAATGCGGCGGTGTGCAATACCCATCCCGCGACGATCAAGGCAAGCACAGTCCGCTCCGGACGCCGCTGCATGACAACCGAGCCGATTGCAACGACGCCGCCAATCACATACAGGACGATGCCCGCCCACAAGGTTCGAAGTTCAAGTTCCATGGATCAATTGTCCTTGTTCCATGGCGTTGACGCAAACTTGCGCCAGAAGTGCCACGAGAGGCTCATCACGGCAACGGCGCAAGCCGCAAGCATCCAGGGAATGGTCCAGTCGAAGAAGAAGCGGTAACCCATCCAGGTACGAAGGCCGTGATACTCAAGGGTGCCGTCGGGAAGGTCCAGTTGCTGTCCGGGTTCCATTTCCCAGCGCCCTTCACCATGCCGAACCACAATCCTCTTACTTTCGGGCAGCCGGAAGCGGGACGCCTTTTCGGCGGCGATCAGTTCTTCCTCTACATTCAGCATGACCCAGATGTCATCCGAGAGTCCCGCCGGCCGCCAGCTTTGCGCCTGCCCGCTTGCATTGGCCGGATAGCTTGGAAGGTGCACGGCGGCCAGCACCGGCTCGCCGCCCCGCGCCCGCCAGAGGAAGACCGGCGCGAACCCCTTGTTCGACGTCGGATAGATGCGATAGCCCAAGAGGATCAGTGGCTTGTTCAGCTCGATACCGGCCGTGCGCTCGTTCCCCTTGTCGTCATGCCATCGCACCTGGTTCACCATGCGGTCAAGCACCGGACCCGGCATGTAGTCGATGTCGAATCCGTCGTTCACGAAATGCACGTCGCCGATACGATCGATATGCAGCGGTCCCGCATTGCGCTGCTTGAGACCATGAAATTCTCCTCCTTCAGTCACTTCCGCGGTGCCCTTCAGATACATCAGTCTGCCCGCTGCCGCCAGGAGCACTAGTGAAATCAGCGCAAGGTGAAATACCAGCAAGGGCATCTGCTTGCGAAAGACGCCGTTGGTAACGACGGCGGCAATCAGGTTGATCGCAAGCAGGAACAGGGGGCCTGCAAGCCAAGGCATGGCGCTGTCGTCGAACTTGTAGACGGCAATCGACGCAGCGCCGAGGAGCACTAGCCCGACCGGCGTGAATTTTAGTGAGGCAAGGGCCAGGATGAGACGCATTGATCGAAGGAGGCCACGGCGGCGGATCAGGGCGGCGTTTCGCAATTGGCCTTCATGCCATCACGTCCGCCGTTGCAGTTGCTCTCCGTCCAGGAAGTCCCGCTCGGGAACGACGTAATGCGCAGGAATGCGCGACGGTAGTAAGGACCGTTGGTATAGCCCACGTTGTTCGAAAAACTGACCGATGTGCCGGCAGCCAGTCCAGCCTCCGGGCCGACATCGTTCAGATTCACGAGCAAGCCCCGGTTTTTCCAGCCGTGCGGGACAGCGACGTGACAGTAGTTGCATTTCATTGCCGTATCGATCTTCGTGGTATGCACGGCATGCCCGTCGCCCTTGTCCGTACTGAAGCCGGTGCCCCCGCCACCCGTGGCGTACCTGCTGTAACTGTGGCACTTGAAGCACAGGCCGGTCGTTTCCTGTCCCTCCCCGGTCGTCGTGCTGTAATCGCCCTTGAGCAGGAAGTTGTTGGAAGATCCGTGCGGACCCCAGGAACTTCCACCTTCCATCGTCGCAGTATTACCCGTCGGCATGGCCGTTGCCGAGCCCGTCGCGGAACCGTGGCAATCCGAGCAATACATGGTCTGGTTACCGATTGCACCTGTATTGTTCCAGGGGGCGAGGAAGCCGCTGGCGGGACGGCTCGTACGCCCTGTCGGCCCCATGACCGGATGCCATGACCGGTGATTGTTGTTGTTGGTCGCCGTCACCGCGGCGGAGGAACCTGCGCCGCCGTCGAAGCCGCGACTGACCGATCCGATCTGCACCGCATGCGTGGCCGGCGCCTGGAACTCCTTGGCCTGGTTGGTGTAGCGCGTGAAGTTGCTGTGCCCGTTCGCATTCTGCGGCGTCAGGCCGGTGCTGCCCAACATCGGACGACTATTGCCGTTCGGGTAGAGATTGTCATCGGTATAGCCGTAGTTGGAATGGCATTTCAGGCAGATCTGGTATTCGCGCGTCACATAAGTGGCCGAAACCAGCGAGCTCGTATTCGTGCCAGGATCACCGCGCTTGACGGTGAAATCCGTCGGCATCGACTGGAACGAGTTGTTCGGATAGATCGGCTCGACGCCCCATGATCCGCGCAACACGCCGGAAATGACGTTGCTGTGCACGTATCCCGTCGCGTCCTCATGACGGTGCGTGCCGGCCTTGTCATTGGTATTGCTCGCCGAGAGGATGCCCGGGAGCCCGTTCTGCGCCTTGATCACCCGATGCGGATTATGGCAATCGGAACATTCGGCATGGCGGTTGTTGAGGTTGCCCAGGCCGAGCTTCACGCGGGCTTCGAGCAGATCCTTTCCGCACTGGCCGTTGACCTTGTCGCAATTGGCCTCCAGCGCGTCGTTGAACGAGCCGCCAATGTCGTGCACTTCTGCCCCGGCCAGCTGCTCGCTGCTCTTGATCGGCATGCGGCGTGCAAGCGTCGTGAAATCCGTCTTCACGTCCGGGACGGCGGTATTGGTCAACGCGGTGTAATTGACGATCGATTCCGCACTCGTCGTATGGCACTGATAACAGGTCTCCTCGATCGCCGACGCGCCGCCGGCCTTCGGCGTGGTGGTACTGTCCGTGCCCTCGCGCAGCAAACGGCGTGCACCCTGTACGGTGTGCGTGTCGTGGCAATTCAGGCAGGAGACCTGCCACACTTCGGGATTCGTATTGGCTGGAACGTCGAGTGTGGACGGAAACTCGCGTTGTTGCGCCGCCGCCGACTTGTAGGTATGCGTAGCGACACTCCGATTCGCATGCGCCGAGAATGCCCACGACACGCCGCCCTTGTCATGGCACGCGAGGCAGACGATGTCGTTGGTCGAATTGAAGCCGCCGCCGCTCGGCTGGGTCACCTGGAAGCGGTTCAGGCGAAGGAACTTGGCGTTGCCATTGCCCGTGGCATTGTCGCGCAGGTGCGGGTCGTGGCAGGTGGTGCATTGCACCTGTCCCTTGTCGAGGGGAAGCTTGGGCGGGGTCGTTCCGCCGACGCGATTGCCGATGATGGCCCCATCCGGGATACGCAGCTCACCGTCGGCATTGGCCAGTGCGGTGTCATAAGTGAAGGAAATCGGATGGTCGGATTTCAGTTCGGTGCCGAGGTTGCGCGTGAAGCCGGTGGTGGAATCGCCCGGCATCTTCACGTTCGTCGCGCCGCCGGCCATGGTGATCGTCGGATTCTGGATACCGTTGAGCACGCCAACCTTGTCGACGCCCATCGTGCCGTCGTGGCAGGAAAGGCACAGCTTCGACCCGCCGCCGGGTCCCGCGCTCAACTCGGTGCTCGATGCATTCATCGAACTGGAGTCGTAGGTGGTGTACAACTCCTGCGACAGCTTGCGGTTCCAGAGGGGGGCATTGTAGGCGGAGGCACCGCTGCCGAGGGTACCGCCTTCAGCGTTATGCGGCGTGTGGCAGAAGACGCATACCTGCGTTTCCGAGCCGGCCTTCACGGTGCGGACCGGAACCTTGCCGCCGGAAGGCGTCGCCGTGCCGTCAGGTGTTGCCGAAAAGTTATGCTTGGTGCCGCGCACATCCGACACCTTGTCCGTGGCCGTAATGGCCGCCTGTGCAAGGACGGTCAACAGCATCAGCAGCAGGACCAGCAGTCCCGCGGCGGTGCGCTTCGGCCACGACATCACGTCCCTCCAATCAGCTGGAAGATGACGATACGTCCATTAAACATGTCGGCCACGTAAATCCTGTTCTGCCGGTCACTCCAGACGCCCGCGGGCAGATAGAACTGGCCGATTTCCTTGCCTGTTCCGCCAATGGGCATCAAAAACTGTCCCTGACTGTTGAATACGAGAAGATTATCGTAGAAAGATTCCACCACGTAAATGTTCCCGAAAGAATCCGCGGTGACGCCTTTCGGACGTGTCAAATCACCTATGTAGAGGCCGCGACGTCCGACCGTCGAAATCACCCGGCCCTGCATGTCAAAGATCTGCACCCGCGCGTTCATGCCGTCGGTTACGTACAACCTGTCGTCCGCATAGGCCAAATGCGTCGGATAGTTGAGCGTCCCCTCGTCGTCGCCCCGATTGCCGATCGAATCGATCAGGCGCCCTTCATCGTCGAACACCTTGACGTCATGCGCATGCGTATCGGACACGTACACCCTGCCCCGCTCCGCATCCCGCGCCACACCCGTCGGCCTGACAAGCACATTCTTGCCAAAGCTTCCCAGCGGCTTCCCGTCCGGCCCAAGCCGGAACACTTCGCCCAGTTCTGCGTCGGCGACGAGGATCTGCCCCTGCGGTCCCTGTGCGATGCCGATCGGCGTCACGAAATTGCGGCGGTCGGAAGCGCGCGTATAGACATGCAGCTGCGCCGAGACACTATCGAATACGAACACTGCCTGGTTACCGATGTCGGTCACCAGCACCCGGCCCTGGGCATCGACCATGCCGGTCTGCGGACGCTTGAGCACGATCTTGTCTTCGGCCGCATCGAACAAGCCGACCAGCCATTTGAGGACGCCGGTTGCCAGGCTTGGGTCGCCCTGGTTATCAGGCACAAAGTTATCCTCCCCCGTCAACTGCCCAACAAAGCGGAAACGCGGGGTTTCAGGTGGCGCGGGCCAGACCAGCGGTGCGTTCTTGGCCACCGGCTCCGGCTCGAGGTGCATCAGGTACTTCGGCTCCGCGCAACCGGCGAGCAGGATCGACCCGATTGCAGCCAGCAGGGAAAGGCGGGTTGTCCTATTGGCCAGGACGGCGCAAAGGAACCGTGGAAAGCAGGAAAGACTGGATACGGCCATTCAAACTGTCTGCGACATAAAGGGTGTTACGGTCGAGCGACAGGAAGGCGATCCGGTTGAAGGTTGCCGGCGACGCGCCACCTCCTCCAATCGTCGCGACCAGTTCACGATCCAGGAATACCTTGATGGTATTGTCAAAATCATCACTGACAAACACGCGATTGAAGCGGTCCACCACGATCGCATGCGGCATTTTCAGCTCGTCGTTGCCGAACGTATAAAGGTCCGAACCGTCGACTGCCATGACAACCACCTGCCGTCCGATGCGATCGACCAGGTACAAACCGTCCGGGCCGCGTGCCATCGACTCGATGCTCTGGGCTTCATCGGGCCGAAGCACGTTCAGCGCGCGTCCGAGTCCATTGAAAACCACGACGTGATTGTACAGGCTGTCGGCAATGAACACCTGCCCGCCGGCTTCGTCGACGACGATGCCGACCGGTTGGCGCATCGCAGTGTCATGCCGGAACGTCGGCAAGGGCCGGCCGTCCCACGAATAATGCATCACCTGCCCCGTTCCGACCTCGGCGACGTAGAGTGACAGGTCCGGCCCGACCGCGAGCGCCGACGCCGTACCGCTTGCCATATCGGCAAAGCGCATCATCGACAACCTGGCCGGGTCGTACCGGAAGACCTGCCGGTGGCCGGAGTCGGCGATGTACATGATGTTGTTGCGGGCGACGACCGCGACAGGCGTAATGAACGGAACGTGCCCCGTGAGCACGGTCCGTGGCTGCTGGAAGACTCCGGACGGCTCGACCGTCATCTGCGCGCCTGCAAGCACCTGCGGGCGGGACACGAGCGGACGCGGCTGCCCGTCCGCGGCGTGCAGGCTGCCGGATCCAAGCAGGCAGAACACCGCCAGTCCTCGGACACAGGCACGTCCCAGGTTCCGGATTCCGACAATGCGATCAGACGCGCTCATGAGCTACCATTTCCCCGGACCGCCGGTTGCAGAACCGCCGTAGATACCCGACGGCAGACCCTTCTTGCCGGTGTGGCACAGGTCGCAGTTGGCCGCGCCCCACGCAATCTGGTCGTTGTGGCACATGCCGCAGAACTTGCCGTCGATGATGTCAGCCATGGTCACGTCGTTCCCGCCGGCGCGCATCTTGAAGCCGAGCTCGGAATGGCATACCTTGCAGCGGAAGCGCATGCGGTGGAACCAGTGGGGAAACACGACCGGGCGCACCCCCTCCTTTTCGGCACGGCGATTGAGGACGATGTCGGCATATTCGGCGTGCGACGGAAAGGACAGCAGTGCCAGCCAGACCGCCACCAGCGCGGCCAGGATATGCAAGACGGTTCGGCGAGGACGGGTGTGGAATTCAGGCATGTGAAGTCTCATTGCCGTTTCTTGCTGTGGCAGCGGTTGCACTCGGTGAGCGGGAAGGCGACTGCACCGTGGCACTGGCCGCAGAATTCACCCTGCAAGATGGAGAACATGTTCAATCCCTGCGTCCCCCCCTTCTTGGACGCGAAAAGCTTCTCGTGGCAGTTGCTGCAGTCAAGCCATTCCGTGTGCTGCCGGTGCGGGAATACGACCAGCGGCATTTCGCCCGTATTGCTGAGCACGACATCGAGATCCAGCACCCGGATCTCGGTGCCCGGGAGGATGTTGGTACGAGGCTGGATGATGCCTTCGCGCAGCGCCCGTACCCAGTGGACGTAGTTGCCTGGATAATCCTTGGGCAGTGGCGCGAGCCCCTCGCGGGGCTCCTGCAACATCTTGACGCCCGGTGCGGCCGGGTCATGGATGTTGTCCTTGTTCAGCGGGAGCTGGACAGGATACGGCGCGTCCGACGCCCGCTGCGTGGGCTGCAGGCCGGGAATCTGGGCGTGCACGGCCGCCGAAAAGGCAAGCACCGCCGCCAGCACCAGGCCCAGCCATTTCAACGCACGCCACTGGCTCAATATGCGCATTGCTTATCCCGGGATGTAGACACCAGCGCCGCGGATTGCTCGCACCAGTTCCTTGGTGGAGTCTTCCATGACCTTGATGGCGCCTTCGTAGTCCTTCTTGGCCGCCATGCCTTCTGCGTTGGCGCGCAGGGCCGCAGCCTGCTCGACATACTTCTGGACCATGGATTCGAGGTTGGGGTTGGAGGCGCGCTTCTCTTCGAGCAGGACCTTGACCAGCATCTTGTGCGTGTCATTGCGGTCGATCTCGTAATGGTACTCCTCTTCCTTGGTGGCGAAGTTCAGCGAACGCACCAGGGTGTCGCCTTCGCGCATCGTTTCGATCGAGGCACGGGTGACGACGTACACCTTGTCCAGCGCAGCCTTGCCTTCATCGATCTTGCCGGCGGCGGCGAGCGCCTGCGCTTCGCGGATCTGCGCTTCGATCTTCGCGGTGGTTTCCGCGCCCTTTGTGCCCAGCTTCTTCTCGGTGCTGATGCGCTTCTGCGCCGACAGCAGGGCCTTCACGCTTTCCAGGCGGTTGTCGAAATCGCGCTGTTTCTTCTCGGCGGTCACCTGCTCGGGCGCCGCCTGGCGCACACCGCCGAACATCGTCTTGGACGCTTCATCCAGCAGGCGCGATGCGGTTGGCAGGTCGCCCTTCTGGTAAGCCGCTTCCGCCTGCTTGTGCATCTCGCGTGCCTTGGTGCGCTGCGCCTGCGCCTCCGCATTGCCGCTGGACTCGATCTGCTTGGCGCCTGACGACGACTCCAGCAGCGTGGAGACGGATGCGAGACGGCGCTCGATCTGTTCCTTGGTCTCCGGCGCGCGCGCCGGGCGCACCGACTGGCCGTCGACTGCGGGAGCATCCGCGGCGATGGTGGCGCCGGTATGCAGGAAAAGCGCACCGACCAGTGCGGCGAGAACGGTCTTCAGGGGGCGTTGGATAGTCATGGTTTACTTTCGGTAGTTTGCGGCACAATCACGCCGGCCACGCGCAATGAGCGTTGCAGGTGAAGTGTCGCGTCCTGGATGGTTTTCAATGCATTCGTGTAGTCGCCCGACGCTGCGTGTTTCCTGGAAGCGTCGCGCAGGTGCCTGCTTTGCTGCACATAGCTTTCACTGATGGCAGCGCTTTCGCGCGGCGGATTCAGCTGGGCAATGGCGAGCGGCACGAGTTCTTCGTAATTTTTGTTCCGAGAGAGTTCGTAGTTGTACTCCTCTGCGGGAGTATCGAATTTCTGGTCATAGACGATGGTTTCGGCCATCAGCATCCGGTTCAGTGCGCCGACGACGGCTTTGTAAGCATCGCCGAGCACCACGTTGGCATCCTTGTGGTTACCTGTTGCGGCGAGCGATTCGGCCTTGCCGATCGCGCCGTTGATGCCGTTGACGTCGAGCGGCGCTGCGCCGCCCTTCCCTGCCATCTTTACAGAGACGCCCTTGTACAAGGTCAGGAAGGTCCGCGTCGCTTCGCTGATGCCGGCATACCGCGCCCGCTCCTGCGCCGCAAGCTGCGCCGGGTCGGGAACCATGCGGGATGCGGTCACGATGTCACGCAAGGCTTCATCGAGCATCTTGATCGCCGATGCCTGGCGTCCCGCGTCGGCTTCCGACGTCGCCTTGGCAAAGAGCGCCTGCGCATCGGCGAGCTTTTTCTTTGCCTGCGCGTTGTTGCTTTGCGGGATGCGTTGCATCGCCGGAGACTGCGAGAGCAGCAGCTTGACGAGACGGACCTTGCTTTCCAGCAGGGCCTGGGTGGAAACGGACGCATCGGCGCCTGCCGGCGCCTGTGCCACGGCCGCCATCGGCACGCCGGCCGCTGTTGCGGCGCCGGCGAGCACGACGGCTGCGGCCAGGGGCAGCCCGGATTTCCTGCCCTTCACTGTCATGGCTTGGCTTCCGCCTTCACCGGCAATGCCTTGCTCTTCGAGTGGCAGCGGCGGCATTCCGAGACCGGGAACGCGACCTTGCCATGGCACACGCCGCAGGCCTGGCCGAGCAGGATCGATGCCATGGAGATCTGGTTCGCGCCTTTCTGCGGAACGAAGATCGCCGGGTGGCAGTTCGAGCAATCCAGCCATTCGGTGTGCTGCTTGTGCGGATAGACCACGTCCGGCATCGTGCCCTTCACTTCACGCACGATGTTCATGTCCATGACCATCGGCTTGGCGTTGGGATCGTTGCGGTCGAAGCGCGGCTGGATCCGGTTCTCGTTGAGCGTCTTCACCCAGTCGACGCGGTTGCCGTCGTTGTTGCGCACGAAGGCATTGAACGCGGCGAGCGGCGGCTGCAGGGAGTGCGTACCGTCGTTCTCCGGATCATGGATACCATCCTGCGGCGGCGGCAGGTTACGCTGCGCAGCGGGCTTCATCAGGCGGTTGAAGGTGTTGGCCGGGCCGGATCCGGCGGCACTTGCAGCTGCCGCGACGGCGACAGGCGCGGGAGCGGGTGCCGCTGCGGCCGGTGCCGGCGCAGGTGCCGCTGCGGCGGGTGCCGGTGCGGGTGCCGGAGCCGCCTTCGCTGCCGCCGCGCCCTTCGGACCTTCGGACTGGCTGATCATGTAGTTGACCGCCGCACGCACGTCGGCATCGGACAGGCTGGGGTTGCCGCCCTTCGCAGGCATTGCGCCTTTGCCCTTGATCGCGTTGGTATACAACGTTGGTGCGCCGGCCTTGACGCGGGGTGCCCATGCAGCGGCATCGCCGAGCTTGGGTGCGCCGGCAGCGCCGGTGTTGTGGCAGGCGACGCAACTTGCGTCGTAAATTGCTTTTCCGTTCGGCAGATCGGCTGCAGTTGCGTGCAGCGACATGACACCTGTTGCCAATGCAAAGAGGCCGGCACGGAGCATGAGAGACTTATTCATGATTGCTCCTATTTCTTCGGCTGTTGGGTTTGCGCTTGCTGCGGTTTCGCTGCGCCTGCCGATACGTTGGCGGGGACGACCAGCGAATTGATGGTGCTTTCATGCAGCTGCGTCGGCGTACCCGGCTTGCCCGAATGGCAGAGGTTGCAGTTCTCGATCGACCAGGCGATGTTGCCGTTGTGGCAGGCGCCGCAGTACTGGCCGTCGATGATCTTCACCATGTTGATGTCATTGCCGCCGGCCTTGAACTTGAAGCCGAGGTCCGCATGGCACACCTTGCAGCGGAAGCGGATGCGGTGGAACCAGTGCGGAAATACCGCCGGACGCATGCCCGCGCCATCCGAGTAGTTGTTGATGACGACGTCGCCGTACTCGGCGCGCGCGTCCCGCATGTCGGCCAGACCGGCCGCCAGGACAAGTATCAACAGCAGGATCGTCCTGAAGACCCGGCTGAACTCCATTGCTCTTAACATTAATTACTCCCTACCTTTCAAACAGCGACACAAAAACTTGGAGGTTGCTATGAACCGGCTCGACTGAACGCGACCCCTATCCAGTACATAGCATTCTCTAGAATCCGAAGGTCCGCGTGACCGTAAACATGATCGATTTGTTGAGCTTCGCTTCTCCTTCCGTTACTTCGAATCCGTCCGTGGTGCGCCGGATGACGGGCATCACGTTGCGCGAGACCAGTGCGTTGGCACGCAATATCAGGCGTCCAACCGCGTAGTCGAGGCGTGTATCCCACGCCGCTGTCTCGTAATCCGAGGCGCCGCCCAGCATCGGCAAAAGGGCGCTGCTCGACAGGCGGACGCTGGAGCTGAAATTCAGGCGGCGAACCCCGAAAAGACGATTGTTCCGGTACGTTACGCTGCCGTTCGACGAGAACTTGACCTCGTCGTCGAGCATGCTTGAGCCCAGGCGGATTTGGAGATCGCCAAGGTCCTGCCTGGTGGCCTGGACCGAAACACTGCCGCTCCAGAAACCATGGCCACTCGTCTGGATATTCCCCGTGAACTGCAGGTTGGCCATCTGAAAAGCCTCCGTCGGCCCGCTCAGCGAACGCGAGTCGCTGACGCTTGCAAACACCATGGTATTGGCCAGGCCTTCGGAGGAAGACCAGGAAACGCTGGCGTTATGCGTCAGGCGGCGGCTTCCGCTCGGGGTTGCAATGGCGGTGATGTCAGGCTGCTCCTGGAAATTGCGACGGCGGCTCTGCACGGCGGCAGACAAGGCCTGGGTGCCATTGAAGTTAACCCGGCTTCCGCTTTCCAGCTCCATGTTTCGGCTCAATGAATGACTGAGCTGCAGCGAAAGCTCGGAGGACGCGTTGCCGCCGTCAGCGGTTGCATGCATGGCGGTGGCCGACGTAGACCAGCGATAGGCGAATCCGCCTATGTCCGTACCCTCGGGCGAATGCGTGATCGACACCATTTCGTTGGAGGTGTTGCGCCGCTCCCCGTTCGCCGATGAGGTATTGAAGTTCACTGAGCCCGTTGCATACGTCTGCGGGGACAGCGTGTAGGTCATCCCGAGGCTGAGGTTAGCCGTCTGAATTGTCCTTTGTTCTCCAGAGCGGGAAAAAAGGGGATCGGTGATTTCCGATGTCAGTCCGAGCGCGCGGACGGCCGCCGTGATGGCGTACGGCTCTTCTTCGGGCCGGTAGCTAGCGATCGAGCTGATCTGCGTGAGCCGGACGTCGCTGTGCGCGCCTTCCATCCGGAATCCCGATGTATTGATGTGTGCCGTCGTGTCGACCGTGTAATACTCATCTTCGGGCAAATAGCTGTGCGACGCGGAGATGTTCAGCTGGCGGGAACGGCTGTCGAGCAACTGTTGGGTGACAGTGTTCGTACCAACGTTGGCGGACATCGTATGCTCCACCAATCGATGGGCCATCGTCAGTTGCAAGGAGTCCATGCGCGACCCGCCAAAATCCATGCTGGCGGTCTGCGTGCTGCGATTCCAGTCAAGCGATGCGTTGGCGCCGCTCTGGTGCCGATAGCTCTGCGTGAAGCCGAATCGTGTGGCGAGGGTTGCTCCCGCGACGGGCGAATAATCCGCGGTCGTACGGTTGTAGGAGCGATCGAAGTAGCCTTCAAAGGGAAACGCGCTGCGGTGCAAGAGTGAAAGGCGCCCGTTTCCGCTTAACTGGACATTGCTTGTGCCGGAGGCCCCTTCCAGGCTGCCGCCGCCGCTTGCACTGCTACGGTTGAGGTGCACGCGCAAGTCACCGAAAAACTGGCCGAACCAGGGCTCCCAGACGTAGCTGCTGAAGCGCGCTCCCGTCATGAGGGCCAGCCCTCCGCTGGTCGACGACGCATCCGGTCCGGAGTTGCGGAACCACTCATAGCCGGCGGTGCCATACAGCGCATAGCGAGGCGAGAGAATGCCGATCTTTTCCCACCACGGAAGCACTTCTTCGTCAGCGCTGGCGGAATTGCCGGCGGACGCAGCGGGCGAAGCAGGCCGAGGCTCGCTCGGGGTTGAGGAGCCTACGCTTGAAGGGGGTAGCGCGGGAAGCGCGCTGCGGGGGACAAGCAGAGCGGACAACACCATGCAGAGCAAGGGTGAGATTCCGATCCGCTTTGCGGGCATTACTGCCACGGCATTCCTCACTTCCAACCTTGTTCACCCGGAAAACCGGGCCGGCCTTACTTCGGCGCGGCACTGTCTCCGGCATTGTCGGCCACCATGGGCAGGAAACGCGATTCGTCAATCTCTGCGTGAGTGGCCTTGCGCAGTTCTGCTTTCAGTCCTTCCCAGGCGGCATTGGCGTTATCGCGCTTGAGCAGGTCGCTGGCGCGCTGCTGGACACGTTCAAAATCGTGCTTCTTCGCCTCGATCCGATCGGTCAGCTTCATCAGCCCCACCCCTTCCAGGAGGCGAAGGACTTCCGAAACCTCTCCCACCTTGAGGGTGGAAAGCAGATCCTGGACAGGTTCGGGAAGAATCCCTTTGTGCTGGTAGCCCATGTCTCCACCCTGAGCTGCGGACAGCGCCTTGGAATTGGCCTTGGCCATTTCACCGAAATCCGCCCCGTCGCGGATTTGCTTGAGCACTCCGCGCATTCTTTCGGCAGCCTTGTCCCATTCCTCCTCCATGGCGGTGGGCGCCACGGGAATGAGGATGAGCGACACGCGCACGCGCTCGGGCTCGGTGAATTTCTCTGGGTTAGCCTCGTAATAGGCCCTGACGGCAGTCACCTCGGGATCCGGAACCGCGCGCACCGTCTTTTCAAGCTGCTCAAGAAGGGTGCCCTCTTCCAGAGCCGCGGTCAGCAAGGGCAGGATATTTTCCTTGTTCTTTTCCCACTGCTCACTCTTGGCGTAACGCTCTTCGTAAGCATCAATCATTTTCTTGACTGCGTCCTGGTCAGGCTGGATGCCGCGCTTCTTCGCCTCCCGCACAAGCAGCACGCGGCTCACCAGATCCGCGGCAACCGTGCGCTGCAGGGCTGCCACATCCTTTTCCGGTGCCCGTCCATGATAGAACTTGCTGCGTGCGGCAGCGGTGAACGCGTTGTCGTACTCGGCAAAGGTGATCACGGTATCGCCAACGCGTGCAAAGACGGCATCCATCCGGGCTGCCGGGTGTGCAGCGGCTGCAACCGGAGCGGCAGTCGTTGAGGCCGCGCGCGCGCCCGCGTTAGGCGCTGCTTTCGTGCCCGACTTCGCTGCAGCTTTTCCGACCGCCTTTTCCGCCTGCTTTGGCGCCGCCTGCGCAGCTGCCACCGCCCCCGCCCCAATCAGAGCCGACAACAGAACCGTATGGCAAGCGTATTGAATCGACTTCTTCATAGCGGCACTACCTTTCAATTTTGTTGGCGGATCGCTCCGCCGGATCCATTCCAGGAATAACGGCAGAAACCGTCATTCCTGGAGCGCCCCTGAACGATGGGGCAGACAAGTGTAGAACCTGCCTGCCCCGCTCATTGAACCTACTGAATCAGTCTGCTGCTTACTTGATGTGGCAAGTCAGGCAGATCTGGCTACCGTCAACCGGCACGCGCATGAAGAGCGTGGCGTTGGAGTGCGGATCATGGCAGCTTGCGCACTCGACGAACGGCTGGTAGGTATTCGTGCCGGTCGAACGGGTGTACAGCTGGATGTCGTTCTTGTCGCGGGTGCCAGTGGTGCCACCCGACGTCGGCTCAACGAACCAGACCGGCGAACTATTGATCATCGTCTGGTTTGCACCGCGGAACTGCCGGTCCTTGAAGTCGGTGCTTGCCACGGTTGTAGCAGCCGAATTATAGGTAAAACCACCGGCGTAGCGGATACCGATCGGGTGGTCGTTCTGCAGGCTCTTACCATCAGAAAGCAGATTGGCGATACCGGTCAGCTTGCCGCTCGTTTGATTCGTGCCGTTCCAAGTACCAGCGGCGAGAGCCGTGGTGGTGGTGTTATCACCAAGATGGCCGGAGCCAGGCGTATTCATCATGGTATTCATCGCCTGCGTACCATCGTGGCAGGACAAGCAGGCCAGCGAGACCGAGCCGATGGTCACATTGGCACTACCCTGCTCTGCATCCATGGAGCTTGATGCGCTCGTCGAGCCATACGTCGTGTACGACGCTTGCGTTCCGAGCGTACGCTGCCACAGAGGCGCTGCTTCGGTTGCCGCACCGTGCGGCGTGTGGCAGAACACGCAAACCTGCGTCGTCGCCCCTGTACCCGACATGTAGTTGATCCGCGTTGCACCGCCAGTTCCAGTACCAGTCGCCGAGAGGTTGTGCTTGGTTTCGACCACTTGGGCGCCGGCTTGCTGGACCAGGCCAGCTGCACCGACCGCAAGGATGGCTGCGTATGTGGCACGATGGAGAACTTGCGCCAACCCCTTTCCGAATTTGATTCCCATGATTACCCGCCTTTCTTTTAATTAATGACCGAGAGGAAATTCCCGTAAAAAAACATTAAATGCAGTCAACATGTAGCAAGACCCGGGCCAGCACCGCACTTGACGTAAATTAGGCCGATTATTCCTTGCCGGAAGGGATTCACGGGGCGCCCTTGCAGGTTTAGCCACGCGAAAAAGATTGAACTTTCCCCATCCTCCCGCTCTCAATACGGGGTTTGACTTACTTGCCCCGCCGTTGGCCGTATCAAGCACTCAGCCGCAATTCTCAGTAACCGGAAACTCTTCTTATGCGCAGGAAATCCACCGGAAAACCCGCATCGAGATCAATTGCAATTTAGCTACCTGACGCACCCTTGGCTGAGGGAGCTGCCTTTTTCACCGTGAAGCCATCATTTGCGCCAAGTTTTGCGGGGCGGTAGACATCGAGCTTCTGGAAAAACTGGTCAATCACATATATGCGCCCGTCTCCGTCGATGGCAATTCCGGAGGGCAGCATGTACTTGGCCGGGTCATCCCGCTCCGAACGGCTTCCGACCGCCAGCAGAAGCTGGCCGGCGGGGTTGAAAATCTGGAAATTTCCAAAAGCGGCGTCCACGATATAGATATTCCCGTCCGGATCGACCGCAGCCTCCTTGGGGCGAGAGAACTGCCCTGCCTGGCGGCCAATGGAGCCAAACACCCGCACGAAAGTCCCATCGGGCTTGAAGACCTGGACGCGGAAATTCCCCCCGTCGACGACGTAAAGCAGCCCATCCACTCCAACCGTGATGTCGCGCGGCAAATTAAATTCGCCCTCCGCCATGCCGCGTTTTCCGATATCGAACAAATGCTTGTTGGCCTCGATGTCGAACACCATCACGCGATGCTTCTCGTTCGTCACGGCGCCTGTGTCAACCACGTACATCCGCTTGCCCTCGCTGTCGACTGCAATGCCCGACGGGCGCGAAAGGCGGGTGCCCGAAGCTAACGTCTTGATGAACTTGCCATCCTTGTCATACATTTGCACCTGCTTCAGGGCGGCGTCAATGACATAGACATTTCCCACCGCGTCGACGTCAATACCGAGCGGCATAGCCAGGGCGCCGTCGCCACTCTCGCCGAAACGGAATGTGCGCTGCTGCGGAATATCGAAGACGACAACAGAGCGAGCGCCGGAGTCGGTGACGAACACGCGGCCATGGTAGACCGCGACACCATATGGTTTGGTCATGCCCTCACCCGCCTCCGCCTCGCCGGTCAGCATCCGCTTCATGTCCGAACTCTTGGCGTCCTTGTTGACGTCGCCCGTGGAGTAGATCGAGCGCTCAAAGTAGAAGCGCGGCTCGTCGGGCGGCGGCGGGAACACGGGCAGCGCAGCAGCGTCGCGTTTGACCGGAGCGCCGCAGGCAGCAACCATCAATACAACAGCCACCTGGACGGCGGCCAGCAGCCCTTTGCGAGAAACCAGTGATTTCATGCTCATCTTTTGCATCCTTCATTGAAAACGCCCCGAAGGGACTGAGCGAACGTTGCGGAAACGCATCTGGTTAGCAAGCAACGTACCAACCTGCTTCCACCAGGAAAAGTAGTGCCCGCATTTACAATAGGCATCATTCTTGCTCCGGAGCCTCACCATTCCTTCGATATACAGTGCTGCCTGTGACGACGGCACTTCGCAATCACAAGACATGACAAAACACCACATGCTCGCCGGACACTCCCTGATCAGCGCAGCCAGCCTGCTTCTCATCAGCCTTACCAGCATCTCCCAGGCGTTCGCTGCGCCGGTAGGAAACAAGCAAGGAAAGCCCATGTCGCCGGCGGCGGTCTACCATAACTACTGCTCCGTCTGCCACGGGGACCGCGGCGACGGCGAGAGCCGCGCGAAGGGCAGCATGATCCCGCCGCCGAAGGACTTCACGAATCCGGGAACAGCGCACTCGCTGACGCGGGAGCAGATGGTCAAGGTCGTCACGGACGGCAAGTCGGGCACGGCCATGACGCCGTGGAAGTCGCAGCTCACGCAGAAGGAAATCGAAGGCGTGGTGGACTACATCCGCACGACCTTCATGCCGGCCGCGACCAATGAAGCCAGCAATAAGGGCCGCAAGATCTACGCTGAATACTGCTCCGTCTGCCACGGTGAACGCGGCAACGGCAAGAGCCGCGCTTCGGGCAGCCTGATGCCCCCGCCGCGCGACTTCACCAACGCCGCCACGCGGGCTGAACTGTCGCGCGACCGCATGATCAAATCGGTCACCTTCGGACGCCCGGAAACGGCAATGGTCGGCTTCAAGTCGCAGCTCAGCAGCAAGGACATCGAGGCGGTAGTCGATTACGTACGCACCGGCTTCATGGCATCGTCGACCGTGGCCGGCATCTCCGGCACCACGTCGGGCAATCGCGGCCACCTTCCTGCAGCGGCGGCGGCTGCCCAGCAGGTTGCCGCAGCAGCGCCGGCACCCGCCGCCAAGCCCGCGGCACCGGTCAACATGAACGCCCCCATGCCCAAGGGACTGAAGGGTGACGCGATCAAGGGCGCAGCCTTTTTCATGAGCAACTGCTCCACCTGCCACGGCGCGACCGGCGACGGCCGCGGCCCGCGCGCGTATTTCATCAACCCGAAGCCGCGCAACTTCCTGCACGACGCCGCGCGCGCCGACCTCAACCGCCCGGCGATCTTCAAGGCGACGACGGACGGCAAGCTCGGCACCGAAATGCCGGCATGGGGCAAGGTGATGACCGACCAGGAAATCGCGGATGTGACAGAATTCGTGTTCACACGCTTCATCAAGCCGACGGAGTCCGCCAAGGCGGCAAAGTAAAGAATGAAATTACTGGCATTGCTTGGGCTGCTGCTGTCGCTGGCAGCCTGCTCCGACCGCAACGCGCCGCAAGGCGCGACAACTGCAGCCGGCGAAACCGCGCCGAAGACTGAGGTTCTTGAACTCGGCCGCAAGGTGTACAACTTCCGTTGCTATTTCTGCCACGGTTATTCGGGCGATGCGCAGACGCTTGCCAGCACCTACCTGTCGCCGCGTCCCCGCGATTTCACCAAAGTCGCCCCCTCCGAGCTGAGCCGCGAGCGCATGCTGGAGACGATCACGCACGGCCGTCCCGGCACCGCGATGAAAGGCTTTGCCGACATCCTCCCGCCGCATGAAATCGCCGCCGTCACCGACTTCGTGCGCCAGGAATTCATGATCTCCAAGGCACGCAATACCGCCTACCACACAAAGGAAAACGGCTGGCCTGACCATGAGCGCTACGCCGCGGCCTTCCCGTTCGCCAAAGGCGAGATCACGCTGGACACCCATGCCGACAACCTGACGCCGGAACAGCGTGCCGGCCGCAAGCTGTTCATGACCGCCTGCATCAGCTGCCACGACCGGGCGAAGGTCAACAATGAGGGCGCGCCGTGGGATTCGCGCGCGCTCTCCTATCCGCGCATGGGATTCCAGCCGGGCGACTGGCCGCCGAAACAGGTGGATGGCGTGTCGAGCGCGACGCCCTATCACATCCATGATCGCGTACCGAAGATTGCGGGCCTGACGGCCAAGGAAAAGAAAGGCGAAGGCCTGTACCAGCAGAACTGCGCCTTCTGCCATGCCGCCGACGGTACCGGCCGCAACTGGATCGGCACCTTCCTCGAGCCGCATCCGCGCGACCTCACGGCGCCGGAGTTCATGTCCGCCATGACCACCGAGCGCCTCACCAATGTCATCAAGGAGGGCTTGCCCAATACCTCGATGCCGGCCTGGAAGTCGGTCCTCAGCGACAGCGACATCGACGCCTTGATCGCTTACATCTCGCGCGCCTTCCACCCGGTCGCCAACGGCCCTGCCCAGCCTCCATCCGCTCAAAAGCCCTGAAGTCAGGACGGGCTCGGATGCCGCCCTGACTTTCCAGCAATTGGAAATATTCCGCAGGGCAATTACCACTTTTGGGAATGACTTGATCCAAACAAGGGTCAACCCCCATGCAGCGCGTGTTTCCAAACGGCAATTCCACTGGCACATTTATTGCAGTTCAGCAACCGCAGAGTACCGTTGTTTCCCGCTTTGCACCCCCCCCTTTTGCTTTGAACTCCTAGGAGAAGATATGAAATTGAGTTTTGTCGGTACCGCTGTTGCCGCCGGTCTGCTGGTCATGGCTGGTCAGTCCTTTGCCGCTGACGGCAAGGCAGTCTATGACGCTACTTGCGCAGCTTGCCACACCACCGGCGCAGCCGGCGCACCGAAGCTCGGCGACAAGGCTGCCTGGGCACCGCGCCTCGCCGCAGGTACCGCAGCAATGAACGCCGCCGCGATCAAGGGCAAGGGCGTGATGCCGGCCAAGGGCGGCAACAGTGGCCTGTCCGACGCAGACGTGACCGCTGCCGTCGCGTACATGATTGCCCAGTCGAAGTAATTCGACAACGAGGAAAGCGCTTTGCGCTTTCCTCCTCTCCCCCGGCCTGTCGTCCCATCCTTTTGCGAACCGGCATTGCACCCACAGTACCGATCCGCAAGAGCACTACGCAGTCGCCATGACGCTTCTTCCGAGGCGAAATCCCCCGCTGCGCGTCCACAAACCATGGGAGCACCATGCGCAAGCTGATCGTTTCGAACCTCCTTCTGATCATGTTCCTGGTGGGCGCGGCGTCGGGCTTCTTCATGAGCAACATCGGCTGGTGGGGTCTTTACCAGGGAGAAAAAGACCTCGAGCAGCTCTACCGTAGCAGTGGCACCCTGCTGCGGGACATCTCTGAAGTGGAGCGGCTGATGCTGCGCTGCCAGGCGGTGTTCGTCGATGCGTTGAAACAGCAGCAACTGACCGCCGCGGACAAAGCCACCCTCCAACACGTCGATGCCGACCTCGACAAGCTGTTGTCGCGCCTGCAGCGGGATACAAAATACAGCGAGCAGTGGTCCCATGTTGCTCACCTGCATTCGCGGGTCATCTCCAGCCGCCAGCATGCCATGACGTTAATGGCGACCGATCCCTCCGAAGCCTACCGTTTCCACACGCACACCACGCTGCCGCTGTACAACCACCTGATCTCGACCCTGCATCAGCTCGTCCCCGGCGCCGTGCAGGCGGAACGGCTCGCCTACGAGAAGGCGGTTGCCGACAATCGCCTGGCGCGCAACACGCTGCTTGGCATGTCCTTGCTGGCTACTGTTTTCTTCTGCTTCACCGCCTGGCTGACCTATCGGGAATCGATGGATAGGCGGCGCAAGTCGATCGAACTGGACCGCGAACACGCCCTGTTCCGCACGCTGTTCGAAGCCAGCAATGACGGGGTCCTCCTGATAAGTGGCGGCCGCGTGACCGACGTCAATCGCGCCGCGATCAAACTGTTTGCGCTGCCGCCGTCACCCGCCGAGACCGACGTCGAGCTGGAACGCCTGCAACCGGAGCGCCAGCCCGACGGCACGCCTTCCGGTCCCGCGCTCCGCTCCCGTCTCGAGGAAAGCCTGAGATCCGGATCGCAGCGCTTCGAATGGCACTTCAGGGCCACCAATGGACAGGAGTTCCCGGCCGAACTCGCGATCGACGTCGCCCTCCTCGGCGACCGGACCACCGTCCAACTGACCATCCGTGACATCACCCGCAGGAAGGCTGCCGAGACGTCGATGCGGCTGTCCAACCAGGCCTTCGAGAATTCGCTCGAGGGCATCGCCATCACCGACGCCCGCGGGGACATCCTGACGGTCAACAGCGCGTTCACCGTCATCACGGGCTACGCGCGCGAGGAAGTCCTCGGGCGCAATCCTCGCCTGCTCAGTTCGGGCCGGCAGTCACGCGAGTTCTACGACGAGATGTGGCGCTCGATCCACGAGACGGGCAAGTGGCAGGGCGAGATCTGGAACATTCGCAAGAACGGCGACATCTATCCGCAATGGCTCAACATCAGCCGTGTCCTCGATGACCTGGGCAACGTCTGCAACTATGTCGGCGTGTTCAGCGACATCTCGGAACGCAAGTCGGCCGAGGAACGCATCCTGCACCAGGTGTACTACGACCAGCTGACCGACCTGCCCAACCGCGTGCTCTTCACCGACCGGTTGAACCAGGTGCTGGGCATGGCCAAACGCCACAAGGATTATCACTTCGCGGTGATGTTCCTTGACCTCGACCGCTTCAAGCTCATCAACGACAGCATGGGCCACGACGCCGGCGACCAGTTGCTGCAGCAGGCGGCCCACCGGCTGCGCGGCAGCGTGCGCGAGTCGGATACTGTTGCGCGCATGGGCGGCGACGAGTTCACCATCGTCCTGTCGGAAATCGCCAACGGCAAGGATGCGGGCAACGTCGCGCAAAAAATCCTCGACGCCTTCCGTCCGCCGTTCTCCCTCAATGGCGAAGAAGTGTTCGTCTCGGTCAGTATCGGCATCAGCGTCTATCCGGAAGACGGCAGCAACATCGAGATCCTGCTCAAGAATGCCGACATGGCGATGTACCGCGCCAAGGGCGCCGGCGGCTCCTGGTTCGAGCTGTATGACGAAGGACTGGGCAATGCGGCGAGCCAGCGGCTGACCATGGAAACCGCGCTGCACAAGGCGCTGGAACGCAACGAAATGGAACTGCACTACCAGCCGCAGTTCGACTGCGACAACGGCAAGCTCGTCGGATTCGAAGCGCTGCTGCGCTGGCGCCATCCGGAGCGCGGGCTGCTCGCCCCGGATGCCTTCCTCGGCATTGCGGAGGAAACCGGCCTCATCGTCCCCATCGGGGACTGGGTACTGCACACGGCCTGTGCCCAAGCGCAGCAGTGGCGCCATGATTATCCGGGTCACCGCCTGATGGCGGTGAACCTCTCCGGCCGCCAGTTCCAGAGCGCGGACCTCGCCAAGCAGGTCTCGGCGGCGCTTCAGCAAAGCGGCCTCCCCCACTTCTGCCTGGAGCTGGAGATCACCGAAACCGTGGTCATGCAGAATCTCGAGGCGAGCATCGCGATCATGCACCAGCTTGCAGAATTGGGTGTACAGTTCTCGATCGATGACTTCGGCACCGGCTATTCTTCTCTTGCCTACCTGAAGAAGCTGCCGATCCACTCGCTCAAGATCGACCGCACCTTTGTGCGCGACCTGCCGACCGACCAGGACGACGCCGCCATCGTCGGCGCCATCGTTGCCATGGCCAACAAGCTCGGCTTGCGCGTGGTCGCAGAAGGCATCGAGGACAAGTCGCAGTTCCACCTGCTCAAACAATACAAGGGCATCGTCGGCCAGGGCTACCTGCTCGGCCGTCCGGTTCCCGCGGAAACCGCGACCAAACTGATCGCGGAAGGAAGACCCAAGCCGGTTCCCGCCTAAGCGGCGAACCGTCCGATCCTGCCGGCATGCAGCCCCAACCCTGCTGCGCCGGCGCGCCGCATCTGGGCTTATTGGTTGCATGACAAACAAGACCCGGCCCCGCGGATTTCTCCTGACGGGACGCATTCGCATTCGCATGCTCATGCCGCGATAACTGATTTCGAACGCGTTCCAACACAATGGCATGCTACATAAAGTAACTCGCTCAACGGCCAGGATGAAAAACAATGCCAGCAGGCATGAACTGTGCTTGAAAAACAGCCACCATTGACCTGATAAAACGATAGGGAGTGACGTTCCGTGGGATCCTCGAGGAACGTTGGGAATGTGAACAGGTACCCCCGGCCCACCCGGCTGCAGGGTCACGAACATGGGCCGCCCGCCGGGCGCGTCGGAGCCTAAAAGAATGAATGGAATAGTAAATGCTCTGATGGGCCAGACCAGGGACGAAGCCAAGCTCAGCTTCCGGCTGCGCATGTTCACCGCGCTGTCTTTTGTCCTGTCGATGCTCCTCGGCCTGGCCTTCTTCCTGCTGTATTCGCATCTCCACGTCGTGCAACAGCACAAGGAGGCCGAAGTCATCGCGGCCAATCATGCGGCGGCCTTGCAGGAACGCCTCAATCATTGCCTGTCCAGCACCTATGCCCTCGGCTCCATCCTCCGCCAGGGCGCCGGCACCATCCGCAACTTCGAATCCCTGGCGACCGAAATGCTGTCCATGTACGGCGGCATCAGCAGCCTGCAGCTGGCAAAGGGAGGCATCGTTTCGCACGTCGTTCCCTTTGTCGGGAATGCACAGGTCATCGGTCACGACCTGCTGAAAGATCCCAGCCGCAACAAGGAAGCCTTCCTCGCGGTCCAGTCCCGCAAGCTGACCCTCGCCGGCCCGGTCGAACTCCTCCAGGGCGGCCAGGGCGTCATCGGCCGCCTGCCGATCTACCTGCACGAGTCCGAAGACAGCGAACAGTTCTGGGGATTTGCGACCGCCGTCATCGGCGTTCAGGAGCTGATCGAGCGCAGCGGCCTGTCCGAACTGACCAAGACCGGTTATGAGTACGAGTTGGCGCAGGTGCGTTCATCCGACGGGGAGCGTCGTGTCTTCGCGCGTTCCGGCAATGCCGCGCTGGACGACCCGGTCGTGCGCGAAATCGACGTCCCGAACGGCAAATGGCTGCTGCGGCTTGCGCCCGCCGAAGGCTGGCTGGAACTGTCCCGGACCTGGGCGCTCCTGGGCGGTGCCCTCCTGGCGAGCCTGCTCGTATCCATGTTCACCCACGCCACCTTCAAGCAGCCGCTGCTGCTGCGCCGCGAAGTGGCCGAACGTACGCAGGATCTCGCCGAAGCAAACCGTACGCTGACCAATGAAGTCCAGGAACGCGAACGCGCCCAGCATGCACTGGCGCACATCAACCGTCTCTACAGCGTGCTCAGCCATACCAATGCCGCGATCGTCCGCATTACCGACCGCAACACCCTGCTCGACGAGATCTGCCATGTCGCAGTCGAGCTCGGCGGCTTCCCGCTGGCTCGCATCGCGCTGATCGACCCGGTGACCGGAGGCTGGCAGTGGACCGCGAAATGCGGACAGGACGCGTCCCTCCCGGAGTGCGACGAAACGATCCATGCGTGCCTGTCGACCAAGTTCGACGCCCTCAACGGCGCCATTTTCAAAGTATGCAGCAGCATCGTGCAGGAACACGCCCACTGGTCGGCCATCTGCCCGCAGTCCCAGGCCGCCGGTTTCCAGTCGCATGTCTTCCTGCAACTGCGTACCGGCGGACAGGTGGTCGGCATGTTCAGCCTGTATGCGCGTGAAGCTGACTACTTCGACGAAGCGCAGCTGCGCCTGCTCGAGGAAATGACCGAGGACGTCTCCTTCGCGCTGGAGAACATTGAGCGCGAATCGCAACGCAAGAAGACCGAAGACAACCTGCGCAAGCTCTCGCGCGCCGTCGAGCAGAGTGCCAACGCCGTCATGATCACAGACCGCTTCGGCATCATCGAATACGTCAATCCATGGTTCACCAAGATCACCGGCTACTCCGCGGCCGAAGTGATCGGCAAGACGCCGCGCGTGCTCAAGTCGGGGGAAACCCACCCGGAGACCTACAAGCGCATGTGGGAAACCATCACCTCCGGCAAGGAATGGACCGGCGAACTGCACAACACCAAGAAGAACGGTGAAATGTACTGGTGCCTGGAAGTGATCTCGCCGCTCAAGGATGAACAGGGCAACATCACGCACTTCGTCGCCGTCACCGAAGACATCAGCGAGCGCAAGCAGACGGAACAGACCATCCGCCACCTCGCCTTCCACGATCCGCTGACCGGCCTGCCCAACCGGCGACTGTTCAATGACCGCCTGCACCAGGCGTCCGCCATGCGCCACCGCAAGGACAATGCGTTCGCGCTGATGCTGCTGGACCTGGATCGCTTCAAGACGGTCAACGACACGCTGGGACACGAGATCGGCGATGCGCTGCTCAAGGCCGTGGCCGCGCGACTGCTCAACAGCACGCGCCAGGGCGACACGCTGGCCCGCATGGGCGGCGACGAATTCGCGCTGATTGCACTCGAGGTGCAGCAGCCGGAAGACATGGCGCGCATGGCCGAGAAATTGCTCGACGTGCTGAAAGAGCCCTTCCATCTCTTTGGCCATGAACTGTATGTCACCACCTCCATCGGCGTGACGCTCTACCCGAATGACGCGCCTGATGCCGAGGCTCTGATCAAGAATGCCGACATCGCGCTGTACCGCGCCAAGGACCTGGGCCGCAACAATTTCCAGTTCTTCACCGACGACATGAACGCCGCGATGATGCAGCGCCTGCGGCTGGAAAGCGCGATGCGCTGGGCCGTCGAACGCAACGAGTTCATGCTGCAGTATCAGCCGCAGGTCGACGTGACAACCGGCCGCATCCACGGCACTGAGGCGCTGATCCGCTGGCGGCATCCGGAATTTGGCATGATCTCGCCCGCACAATTCATTCCGCTGGCGGAAGAAACCGGCATGATCGTGCAGATCGGCGAATGGATCCTGCGAACCGCTTGCACGCAAGCCAAGGCATGGCAGAAGGCCGGCGTGCCGATGCGTGTCGCCGTTAACCTTTCGGCACGCCAGTTCCACCAGGGCGACCTGGCCGAAACCGTTGCGGACATCCTGCGCGATCTCGACCTGCCGCCGGAACTTCTGGAAGTGGAATTGACCGAAGGCATATTGATGGAAGACACGTCGCAGACAGCTGCGATCCTGGACAAGTTGCACAAGATGGGCGTACAGATCTCGATCGACGATTTCGGCACCGGCTATTCATCGCTGTCCTACCTGAAGCGCCTGCCGATCCAGATCCTCAAGATCGACCAATCCTTCGTGCGCGACATCCATACCGACCCGGACGACCGCGCGATTGTCACCGCCGTGATTGCGCTGGCCCATAGCATGAAGCTCAAGGTGGTCGCGGAAGGCGTGGAAACACCGGAGCAGCTGGCCTTCCTGAGGGAATACGAATGCGACATGATGCAGGGCTACCTGTTCAGCCGCCCGGTGAGCGGCGACGACGTGCTTGCACTCCTGTCGTCCGAAACCCAGCTGCAAGCCTGAACCGGAATAGCAGATTAAGACATTGCAATGATCCCGATCCAACCACTCGACACCCCCTCCTCATGCCATCCTGAGTGGGTGAAGATGAACCATCTCCTGTCCTATTGCACACGTCCGCTGACTGCCGCAAACGGTGCGGGGGACGCCGAAACAGCACCCCGCTGCAACCACCAGGACTGCCTGTTCAGCGCGACGAGGCTGTAAACAAAAAAAGCCCGTCTCCCTTGCGGAGTGGTCGGCAGTAAACGAAAAAGGACCGGCAAGCCGGTCCTGAACGCTGCTTACGCTGCGGTTCTTTTCTGGGTCTGTTGACCTTCTGTTTATCCTGCTTCCGCGATCTGCATCGTCAGAAACGGGCTCTGTCCCCTTGGCAGGGGACAGAAGGTCAATCAGCGGGTCATGATCCAGTTGGCGATAGCCTTCAGGTCACCCTTGTCCTTGGTCTCGATTTCCTTGTGCTCTTCTTCCGTGCCGTCCTCGAGCTTGACCATCGGGCTCGTGGTCAGGTTCTTGAGGATCTTGGCTTCGGAATCCGGCTTGCCCTTGAACTTCTCGGCGAGCTTCTTGTACGACGGACCCTTCTTGGTCTTGTCCATTGCGTGGCACTTCATGCAGCCCTGCTTCTTCAGGTAGGGCTCGACGTCCGCTTCGGACATCGCGGCATATGCCGGCACGGAGAGCACGGCGCTCATGGCAAACACTTGTGCCAGTTTCATGGCGATCGATTTCATGGCATTACTCCCTAAGAAAATCAAACATTGAATCAATGATGCTTGCTGTGCTCATGCCAGCCGGTAAGCATCATCTTGATCATCGTGGTCGGCTTGTCGCCCGTTGTGGCGAGGTAGATGTGGCCGATCAGGAACAGGAAAATCGCGGCGCTGCTGGCGTAATGCAGGAAGGCGACCGGCAGCAGGCCATCCATGCCGAACAGCTTGTCCGGGGCGACGCTCGGAAAGAAGTAGATCAGCCCGGTGATGATCACGACCGGCAGGACCATGTACATGATGATCCAGTACAGCAAGGCCTGGAGCGGGTTGAACTTGACTTCCTTCGTCACGGCGTAGGGATGCGGCTCGCCCTTGAAGATGCCCCACATGTAGAACTTCGCCTGCTTGATGCAGCCGGCGATCACCGGCGAGCGCGGGAAGTACTGCAATCCGTTTCCGGTGAAAATGTTCATGATGAAGTAGAACGAGTAGGCGCAAGCCAGGGCGATGCCCGCAATGTCGTGGATGCGCGCGGCGAGCGAGAACTCCACCAGAAAGCGCCCGGGCGCCGCGAAGTGCAGGCTCATGCCTGTGATCGTAAGCGTGATGATCAGGAAGGCGTTGGTCCAGTGCCACAGGCGCAGCCACAGCGGCAGCAGATAGATACGTTCACTCATTTTGCATTGTTCCTTCTCTTCTTTGCGCCGAGGTAGCGGATCAGGCCGTGGCCGAGCACGCCGATAAAGGTCAGCGCTGCCATGGCGAGGATCAGCGTGTCGAGCAGCGGATGGCGGGTCGCGCCGATCACGTACGAATTCGACAGGATGACGCTGTTGGCGAAGCCGTACTTCTGCTTCTCATCGTCCGCGAGGTGGCGGTACAGGCGGGTTGCCAGCTGGGAATCCTTGGTATGGCAGGTGACGCACATGCGCTCCGCCTTCTTCTCACCGAGGATCTCGTGCGACAGGCCCGGCTCTGCCGACGTGTGGCAGTCGATGCAGCGGACCGATTGCCAGTGCAGCTTGGTATTCGGCAACCACTTGTGCTGTTCGTCGAGGTCAGGGCGTTCGACCTTCTCGCCTTCCTTGCCGCCCACCTTCAAGGGCGCGAACTTCTCATACTTCTTGTCCGAGGTATGGCAGGAGATGCACATCTTGTTGTCCTGCGCGACCATCTTGCGCGGGTCTTTCAGCTTGGTCACCAGGAAGATGCCGTGGCTCCCATGGCAATCCATGCAGCGCACCGTGCTCGCGCCCTTGTGCGTAGCGAGCTTGCCGTGCTGCGTGCGCTCGTAGGACTTGAACGCATCGTCGTGGCAGTCGCCGCAGGACTCGAGGACCTTTTGCTTGAACGTGACAGCGGAGGTGTTGCCGACGGAGTGGGCGGTATGGCAATCCGAGCAGGTCGCTGCCTTGCCTTCGCCTTCATCAATCAGCTTTTCGCCGTGGATGGAACCTTCGAACTCTTCGAGCTGGTCTTCGTGACATCCCTTGCCGCACGATGCCGGCTCACTGGGACGCCATTCCTTGCGCGCCTCGCTATCCTTGGGCGGAATGTCAAAGGTATGGGTGTTGTGGCACTGCGAGCAGGTCGCGTTGACCTTGGTCTCGTCGTCCTGGTTTTCCTTCGCGTGGAAGGATTTCTGGTAGGCGTCGATGTTTTCGACCACCGTGCCCATGCGGGCCTTTTCCTTGGTCTTGCCGTCCTTCTTGGCCTTGGCCCACAGGTCTTCGTGGCAGGTTGCGCAATCGGGCTTCTTCGCCTTGGGGTCGATCTTGTGGTTCGCCTTGCTGTCGACGATTTCGGTATGGCAGGCCACGCATTCCATTTTCGCGTGCACGCCTTTACCGTATTTCTCATTTTCGATAACGAACAATTCCCGCTTTTCGCCATCGGTGCCCTTGGCCTCGAGCTTTCCCTTCTTGCCGCTATGGCAGTCCTGGCAACTGGCGTTGTCGAGCTTGTGGGAAGCCGCTTCAACCGGCAAGGTGACGAGCGCCCCGGCTGTGCAGACGGCCGCGGCAAGCAACCATGCTTTGAGGTTGCGAAGCGGCCCTGTGATTTTTTCTTGTATTGCTGACAGGGTAGTCATGATGTCCTGGGTATGGCCGTTGGCAGATGCCGCCCAGAATATGCAAATTTCACGCCAGAAATTGACGCAAATCAGGTGGGAGGCATCCCGGGTGCGGCTTTTCGCCGCACCCGTGCCGGATTAGAACTGATAGGAGAGCGATACGCCGACGAAATGCACGTTGTAGTTCGGGCTGACTTCGTTGGTCCCGATGACGTTGGCCATCGTGGCCGGTGCGACCTGGTCGATCGCCCAGTCAGACGAGTGATAACGTTCGAAGATGTACTTCACCTTGACCGACACGTCCTTCTGCAGCTTGTAAGTGCCGAAGAGGTCGAGACGGCGCAGGTGGGTCTTCAGGTCGGGCAGCGGGGTTGCCTGTTGCGCAGCCGCGATGGACGGCCCGGTCCAGACGGTCACGCTGCCGGTCGACTTCGCGCGCACCAGGTCGCCACCGACTTCATACTTGCGGGCCGGGGTGTAACGCAGGCCCGCACCGAAGGTGACCGTGCGGTCAACGATACCGGCCGTCCAGTCGAAGCCTGGGTTGAGGACGTTTGCCCTGTTGGCACCGAGCGCGATGGAACGCTGCCCGGTGCTGTAACGGTCCACCGAGGTGAACACGTGGCCGGAGAGCGCGTCGGTCGGACGGAACGAGGCGTCCAGGTTGACCGCCCAGCCGGTGGCGTTCTGCAGGCCGTACTGCGAGGCATGGTAGTCGTCATCCTTGTAGTCGACGTCCATGTGCAGGTCGATCTTCTCGGTCGGCGTGATGTTCAGGAAAGCCTTGATCTTGTCGCGCTTGCGCGGCGCCATGAAGAACTTCTTCTGTGCCGGCACGTTGTCCCACAGGCCGTTCAGCGGCAGTGCGGCGTTGAACTGCGTCGCCACGTAAGCCGGTGCGAAACCTGCGATGAACGGTGCGGATGCATCGTACGCGGAGGTCTTGCGATCCGAATAAGCGTAGCCGAAGCCGCCGGACACCATGTCGTTGAAGTGCTGGTGCACGTTCGCCTTGATGGTGTGCTCGCGCTCGTCCTTGATGGCTTCGAAAGTCTTCTTCGCCCATTCGTAGTCATAGCCGAGCTTGAACGTGGTGCTGGTGCTGTAGTGGTAATCGAACTCGGCATCGACCTGCTGCTTGCGGCTGCTGCCGGGCAGGTTCGTGCGAACCTTGCCCAGACCTGCGGCTGCCTGGCTTTGCGAGTCGCCGCCGATATAGGCGTACTGCGCCTGCGGCGTCTTGTTGTCACGCTCGTCGAAGCGGTACAGCGCATGGAAGCCGAGCTTCGGCATCAGCTTGGTCACGAGCTTCATGTCCAGGTGCGTGGTGTCGATGCGGCCGTCCAGCGAGGAACGCGGCAGCGGCGTCGCCGTTGCTGCCAGCGCCGGGTTGACGGTGTACGGCAGGAAGGCGTCGTTCTGCAGCATGCGGCCGAGGGCGAAGCTGCCGGACACGCGAGTGTCTTTGGTCAGCGTGTACCCGGCGGATGCGCTCACCTGGTGGAACTGGTTGTCCGGCGGCAGCGCCAGCGATCCCTGGTTGTAGGCGGTCACGCCAGGCGTCGTACCGGCGACCCACACTGAGGAAGCAAACGGATTGGCCCAGGTCAGGCTGTTGTTCTGGTTGCGGAAGAACGAGCCGTAATAGCCGAACTGCATCTGCAGCTTCTTGTCGGTATAGCGGGCCAGCGCCTCGATTTCATCCGTCGTGTAATTGACCGGTTCCGGCACGATGGCCGCGCGCGGATTGCCGCCGCTGTTGCCGATAACGGCCGCGGTAAAGCGGTTGCCGTCCTTGTGCTCGCGCTTGGCGCGCAGGTCCACATCCCAGCCCTTCGGCAACTGCTTGCCGAAGCCGACGCCGAGCGCCTCGCGCTTCGTCCCGACAGCGAAGGGACGCATGCTGGCGTTGAGGGTGGGCATGGCGGCCGTCGTGGCGCCGCGCACGAAGCCCGGCGGCAGCAGCAAATCGGTGCTGCCCGGATTGATGAACGGGGTCTGGTAGCTGTCGGAGAGCAGCTTCGGGATCTCGTCGTACGACAGGCGGACGCCGTAGTTGCCCTGCTCGCCGGTCTCGATGTCGAAGCTGCGCGAATTGAGGCCGAGGTCGCGCGCATTCAGCATGAAGTAGCCCGGGCCGTCATTCACGCGGCGGTTCAGCTCGATATTGCCGATGAGGTGGGCGCCGGCGCGGTTCAGGCCGGTGTAGTCGCCGAACTTGTAGCTGTCGTCGGACACCCAGCCCGCACCGACTTCGACAGTGTTCGTCGGGGTAATCAGTTCACGAATTTCATCGTCTTCCGCCCAGGCGGCCGAGCCGATGGCTGCAATGGAAACCGCGAGGATCGTGCGTACCAGACGCGGTTGATACTTGGTGGTCATGTTCTTTCTCCTTCGCGATTAGCGTGTGTAGCGTGCGCCGGACGGATGGTTCGTGCCGTGGACCTGCGTATGGCAGCTGGCGCAGCTGCGGAGCAGCAATTGCTGGCCCGGGGCGGTGCCGCCGGCAGTCGTCGGCAGGCCGCGGCCGCTGTACGGGTTGCCAGGATGCTGGGTGAAGTCATGGCACTGGCTGCACAGGTACGGCTGGCGGGCCTTCAACAGGGACGGGTTGTTCGAGCCGTGCGAGTTGTGGCAATTCATGCAGTTGTCGCTGGCGACCGGGTGTTCGAACAGGAACGGACCGCGCTTCTCGGTGTGGCAGGTGTAGCAGGTCTCGTTGACGGTGTTCTTGATCAGCTGCTTCGGACCGCTGGAACCGTGGGTATTGTGGCAGCTCGAGCAGGTGACCTTGCCTTCGCGCATCGGGTGATGCGATGCCTTGAACGATTCGGAACGCTGGTTCTTGTGGCAGTTGAAGCACACTTCAGTCTGCTCTTTCTTGTCGCGGACCTTGTCATGCTGGGTATGGACCTGGTGGCAGGATGTGCAGGTCACGCCGTTGGCGGAGTGCGCGCTGCTTTCCCAGTGCATGCGGTTGCCGCCCTGGTGGCAGGACTGGCAAACGGCATCGCGATCCTTCGCGGGAACGGTGGAATCCTTCGAGAAGTAGATGTCGGTCTTGGGCGGCTTGTCCTTGCCCTTGTGGTCGGCGTGCTTGTCGCTATCCTTGTGGCAGTCGCGGCACGTCGGTGTGCGCGGGTCGCCCTTGACGCCGTGCTTGCCCTTGCCGATGGCCAGCAGCTTCGGCTCGTCGGCTTCGTCGTGACAGGACGTGCAGCGCGCGTCGCCCTTCAGGACCAGGTCCTTCTGCGGCTTCTTCGCATCGTCGGCCGCGAAGGCCGGTCCGCCTATTCCCATTCCCAATGTCAGTACCGCGAGGGCGGCGGCTTTTTGCCATAGTTTCATCTTGAATCCCCTTAAATTTCCGTTCTAAACCCCGAAGACATCGCAGCGATGCTTCGTGTTGTCATGCTCTGTTGCGGCCGATCCCACTTGTCCACGCTGACTTGCCCCGTGTCGCGCACGGCAAAGCAGTTCAGGCCCCACGCATGGAGCCGTTTTCATGTATCGAATCCTGCGGGATAGATGCTGCGGACAACTGCGAAGGTGGCGTCGTGTGATCTCTGTTGCTTGACCCTAACGTTTATAAGGGTATCCCTACGGAAAGTGACACACAACAACAAGAAGGCCATTCGTTGCTCGCCCGGTAATCGGATTCCGCTTTCATTGATCCACGTCAACGATGGCCGACTGCCCTCTTAAGCTGCATCAACGTGAAAGAATCCAGCGAATGAGGTTCTTCAGTTCCTTTTCATCCTTCGTCTTCGGGATCCGGTGTTCGTCTTCATCGCCGAATGCGGTCTTCACCACCGGCCCTGTAGTGAGATGCTTGATCAGCTTCTCCTCGGCGTCGGGCTTGTCCTTGTATTTCGCTGCGATCGACTTGTACGAAGGGCCGTCTTTCTTCTTGTCGACCGCGTGGCACTTCAGGCAGTCCTCGCGACGCGCAAGCGCGAGCGCTGCCTCGTCGTCGGCAGCATCTGCTGCGACAGCTTCCAATGACATCAACATGACAGCTGCGACAGCGGCAGCCGCAATCCGCTTTGCAGAGGTGATCTTCATGACACTCCTTTTTGATTTCCAAACAATTGCACAGGAACGTGCGCACCTCGCTCACGGGTGGCGCACGCCCTTCCCTCGCGTCAGCGGGTCAGTACGACTTTCTGATACAGACCGCCGAAATACGTCGTCTTTTCGATGCCGGAAAACGCGATGTCCTCGGGAAGGTACGAGGCGATCTCGTTCTTCCACAGGTCGTCCGCATACGGTTCGAGCCTGCGCAGCAGCGCGCGCAATGGATGGCGCACCGGGTTCCAGTCATCGGGTCCGTGGTAGTCGACGATGATGACCTTGCCGCCCGGCTTTACCACCCGGCATGCCTCTGCCAGCGTGCGACGGCGCACCGCTTCCGGCTGCTCGTGCAACAGGAAGAACACCAGTACGCGCTCGTAGCTGGCGTCGGCAAAACCCAGCGCTGCGGAGTCGCGCTGGTAAAGCGAAATGCGCGTGTCGGGCGGGAGCTTGCGCTTGAGGTTCTGGAGCTGGATCGGCAGCACATCGATCACATGCAACTGGCCGTCTTCCGCGATTCGCTCGCGCAGCCTCGGAGTGAGATCGCCATAGGCGCAGGCCACCTGCAGCGTCTTGCCTTGCGCTTGCATGCCGATATCCTCCAGCGCCGCATCGCGCAGGCCGGAGTAATTCCCGAAGAGGATCAGGTTGACCAGCCATTCGCGCTCGAAGACCTTGACAGCATTCGGATGGACGTAGGCCCACCAGTAGATCTTCTGAAGGTAGGCCGGCACGGACACCCGGACCGACGTCTCGTCGAACTCGACGGGTTCCGACTGCGCGAAATCGGCCAGACTACCCTTATCCGTCACCAGATCGGTCATCCAACGTCTCCTTGAAATAGATTGGCAGGACGGACGACGCCGGTGGCGAACGCTCCGCATAGCCCAAACAGCGGCAAGCCGGCATTCACGTACGCCGGCTTCAGTCAAAAATCGCAACATCCTTTACTTGCACATAAGCAAGAATTGCACCAGATATTTCCCCTGCTCAAGAAACAAAAAAGCGGGGCGTCTTGCGACAGCCCCGCTTTTCCGTTTCTACCGGTCGACTCAGTGGAAGCGGTAGATGTAGGTGATGCCGACGAAATTCACGTTCTGGCGCGGACGCTGTGTGAGGAACGTGCCGTCCGTGTAGACCCACTGGGACCAGGTCCAGTCGTTGGTGGAGTAACGGTCAAAGATGTAGTCCAGACGCAGGCTCGCGTTCTTTTCCAGTGCATAGAGCCCGAACAGCTTGAAGGTGCTCTGGCGCGTGTAGAAACTCGGCAGCGAGGTGATTCCGGTGCCCGTGACCGCCCGCTGTTCGTAAACATCGTTGATGTCCGAGTGGCTTACGTCGGCGCCGATTTCCAGTTTTGAGAATGGCTTCCCACGAATGCCAAAACCGAAGGCCTTGCCGTCATTGACCAGGGTCGACGCCCAAAGCTGCGCCGCTCCGCCGGGACCATTGCGGCTTGCCCGGTTGGCGACTGTCTCGTTCCTGGATACCCAGGCATTGGCCTGCCACTCATCGGTGATGGTGTAGGCGACATCGATCGAGTGGTTCTTCGACGTACCGTCGCGCAGGCCGAACTCATCCGCCGTGCGGTGCGCATAGTCGTCCCGCGTCTGCTCGGTCTGGAACTGGACCGAGAATGCCTCGACTGGCGCCCAGCTCAGCGACAGGCGCAGCTTGTCGCGCTTGCGGTCGGACAGGTGCAAGGGTGCGATCAGGTTGAAGGCTGACGCTGTCGTCGTGCCGCTTACGCAAGTCACCGCGCCGCAGTTGAGCACGTTGGTGCGGAAGTCCGTCCCGTCACGGTCGCTGTGGATGTAGCCGATAGAGCCGGTAATCGTGTCCGAGATCGAACGCTGCAGCACGGCGCGGTACGAGATTTCCTCAGTCTTGTCGCGGAAGCTGACCGCGCGGATGGCGGAGGTGCTGCGCTCCTTTTCCACGTAGTCGATGCCGCCGGTGACGCGCAGGTCCATGGGCAGGCGGTAGCTCGCCTCGACCTTGCTGTTAAGGGTCTTGATCGAACGCGGCTCGTTCTCGCCGTTGAAGCTGGACGTCGGCGTCACGCCCGCATTGGTGTAGAGGCGGATCGGCGTCTTGTCGTCGCGATTCTCATACCGGGCGTCGGCCAGCAGGTACAGCTTCGACGTCGGGCGCGACGTGATGCCGGCCTGCAGCTGGGTCGTATCCACGCGTCCGTTCAGGCTGCCGTTGGCCGCAATGCCAGGCGCGACCGTCACGCCGCCGATGAAGGTATCGTCCTGCGTGGTACGGCCGTACGCAGCCTTGAAGGTCGCCTTCGTCGTCGGCGTGAAGGTGTAGTTGCCGCTCAGCGCAAGCTGGTGCGATTGCGAATCGGGCGGCAGGCCGATGACATTGAAGGTGGACAGAGCAGCATGACCGCCTGCGATGTTCAATGCAGTGTTATGGTTGTTGTACCAGGTCCCGTAGTAGCTGCCGGCGAGATAAAGCTTCTCGGTGGTGTAGCCGAGGATCGTGTCGAGCTGGCGAGTGGTCGAATTGATCGGCTCGGGCGCGAACTCCCATGCCGACACCGCGCCGGCGGTACCGCGCGCAAAAACACGCGCGCCATCCTTTTTCTCGTTGCGCACACGCACCAGCAGGTCGAAACCATTGCCGAGAATCTTGCTGTAGCCGAGACCGAGCGCCTCACGCTTCATCTTCAGGTGCAGAGGCACTTCGACTGCAGCGGCCGTCGAAGGAATCGTCAGGTTCGGGGTGCCGATGCCGGTGACGGCGGTATTGACGGTGTACGGCTCGAAGCGCGGGATTTCGCTGTAATCAAGGAAGTACGCCCAGTCGCCCTGGCGCTCATGGGACAGACGCATATCGCGGCTGTCCAACCCGAGATTGCGTCCCTTGAACTTGATCCAGGTACCGGTGCTGTCGTCGCGTTTGATCACGTCGATATCCAGCAGGCCGTAGACACCCTCTTCATTCAGGCCGCTGTAGATGCCGAAGCGCGGCGCGTCCTTGGTGAGATAGCCGGCGCCGATGGCGATCGTGCTTTGCGGTTTCGTGAGCTGGTCGATTTCTGCATCGGCGTGCGCAGCCACCGGCATCCAGGCGCCGATGACGGCCGCCGCAATCGCGGAAAGAGGAAATCCAACTTGCATTTGCTTCTTCATGATCTTTTCCCCTCTCTCATTAACGGCGCTGCGTGCGCTCGTTGGCGATGTTGGCCGGGTTGTTCGTGCCATGGGTGTTGGTATGGCAATTCAGGCAGCCGCGGGCAAGCACGTTGTTGGCGGTACCAGCGCCGTTGAACGTCGCATTGCGACCCTGGTGCGTTGCCGGCTCGTGGCATTGCTGGCACAGGAACGGCGGACGCGCCTTCAACAGGTTGGGCTGGGTGCTGCCGTGCGGGTTGTGGCACAGCGAGCAGTCTTCCTGCGCAGGTTGGTGACCGCGAATGAACGGGCCGCGCTTCTCCATGTGGCAGGTGTAGCAGGTGGCGTTGATGCTATCGCGCTGCATCAGGCGGGGGCCAGCGGAGCCGTGCGGATTGTGGCAGTCGGAGCAGACCATCTTGCCGTCCTTGGTCAGGTGGCGCGACGGGCGGCTGTATTGCGCGCGCTGCTCCTTGTGGCAGGCGAAGCAGACTTCCGGCTGGGTATTCTTTTCACGCACCTTGTCCTGGTGGGTATGCATCTGGTGGCAGTTCGTGCAGAGCACGTCCGCTGCCTCGTGAGCGCTGCCGGACCAGTGCGAGCGGATACCGGATTTGTGGCAGGCGACGCAGGACTCGACGTCCTTCGCCGTTGCCTTGCCCTTGGCGCCAAGGAAATCGACCGGAGGACGCACAGGCGTGTTGGCGACGTTCTTGATGTGGGCTTCGCTGGTGCCGTGACAGGACTGGCACGACGGCGTGCGCTGGTCAGCCTTGACACCGTGACGGGTCTGGTAAATGGACAGGACCGGATTCTTTTCCGACTGGTCGTGGCAGCGCGTACATACCGCATCCTCTGCGCGCAGCTCGCGCATCATGTCGGCCTGTGAGTGCTTCCTGCCTTCGGCCGCCTGGGCCGGTAGTGCTGCCGTCAGACCGGCCAGCATCGCCAGTGACGTGGCGATCTTCTGCCAAAGTTTCATTGTGTTCTCCCTGATTGTGCGTATCGGATGGGAGGCGCTTCCCTCGCCTCACCACCTCGGCGGTGGCGTTACTGCTTTCGTTACTGCGACAAGATCCACTGGACCAGATTTTTAATCTGCTCCGGGTCCTTGGTCTTCGGAATCTTGTGGTCTTCCTCGTGACCGTCTTCGAACTTGACCTTGATACCACTGGAGAGGTGCTTGATCACCTTTGCTTCCGCATCCGGCTTGGACTTGAGCTTCGCAGCCAGCTCCTTGTACGAGGGACCGTCCTTTGCGCGGTCGATACCGTGGCAACGCAGGCAGCCTTCCTGGCGCGCCAGCTTTTCCGCAGCCGCCGCATCGACAGCATGCACAGCCGGGACAGTCCCCAATGTGAGGCCTGCCACAGCCGACGCGAGCAGCATCTTGGTTGTGCTTATTGATTTCATAACTGCTTCCTTCCTTGAAGATGGACTGGAATGGATTTGCTCTTGGTACTGCACAGGGACACACTTCTTGCAGGAGAAAACGCGGAGGCGGAGAAAAGATCTGCTGTCCTACGACCTGCTGCGGATGTATGTGGCGTTCACGAATAAATCCCCAACAGATGGAAGGTTATATGTCGCAATTTGTTCTCACAATGAAATATGTTGTTACATCGACGCAGGTTCCCTTGTAATTTCGCATTCATTGACTTGAATCAACTGGCATCGAGACCCGATGTCGGATCCGTCAATACGCGCAAAAAAAACATCACTGGAAAAGCGCACGAGTGTGCGTGACATTTCGGGGAAGGGAAGGAGGAAAACGGACCGCGCGATGCAGGGGGAAAGCACCGGGATGGACGGTCGCTTGCGCGCACCGGGCGATGCGCGTTGGGGCGAAAAAAAAGCGCCGCTTGGTGCGGCGCTTTTTCAGGTAGCGATTAACCGTTCTTCCTGTTGATCGTGATCTTCAGGTTCGCTGCTCCGGGAGCCACCGGCGCAGTCACGCCTTCAAGGTCGCCCGGCGCCGGCGTTGCGCTGCCGTTCTTCGACACGCGTGCGCCGACCACCACCATCGGTACGCTAGACAGCTTTGCCTCCGGCATCATGCTCATGCTGTCATCGAGTTCGAAGCTGGCGGGCAAGTCCTTCACCTGCTTGCGCAGCACGGCCAGCGGGAAACGCGGGCCTTCCGCGGCGCGCGCAAAGATGAATACGGTATCGGTGTCCGCGACCTGCGCACGCAGCGCGGGATCGATGTCCACGGTACCAGTGACCTTCGCGCCGCTTGCCGCAGCGACCGGCGCAGCGGGTTTGGCCTTTGCCGTCGGCGTGATGCCGCCGAGCTGCTGCGCCTCGGTAATGCTGCTCGAGATGGAGCGCGCGACATCGGAGTCGGCCGGCACAAGCGGCAGGATCTTCTGCCAGCGTTCGGCGGCAGCTGCATAGTCCTTGCGCTCGAACGCCGCACTACCCCACAGCGCGATTGCCTTGATGTTCTGCGGGTCAATCTGCACCGCCTTCGCGACCAGCTTCTCCGGCTCGCCGAGCAGCGTGCGGCCGAGAGCCATGGCCAGCGTGTCGGCGTAATCGGACAGCAGGTTGGAGTCGTCCGGGACCAGCTGCACCAGCTTTGCATAGGCGTCGGCCGCCTCCTTGTAACGCCCGATGGCGTTGTAGGAGCGAGCCAGCATGTGCCAACCTTCAATGTTGTCCGGCTCATTCTTCAAGCGGGCCGCCAGACTGGCAACCATGCCTTCGATCTGCTCCTGGGTGACCTCGTGCGAATTCTGCTGGTGGGCAGCAGCAACCTGTTGCTGCGCCGGATCCATTGCCTCGGGTGAACCGACCAGCATGTAGGTCGAGATAGCGATGACCGGCACCGCCACACCTACCGCGCCAGCAACCCAGCGCTTGCTGCCGCCCGTTGTGGATGCGACCGCGTCTTGCGGCAAAACTTCTTCCGCAACGCGGCGTTCCAGTTCGCGGCGCGCGCTTTCGTACGCGCCCTGCTCGATCAGGCCCGCCTCGCGGTCGGCTTCCAGTTCGCGCATCTGGTCACGCAGCACGGCCAGGTTCAGCTGGTCGCGTTGCACATGGTCAACCGTCTGTTCCCTGCGCAGCAGCGGCGGCAAGAGGAACGCGAGCGCAGCGGCCAGCAGGAGCGCCGCACCAATCAGAAATACTGTCATGCTTTATCCTTCGTTTCGTTCGCACCGTCCAGCAGGGAGGCGGCACGCTTGAGTTCGTTGTCGGGCAAGTCGGCCTGATTGACCTGGCGGCGCGAAAGCTTGCGCACCAGAACCAGGATGCCGCCGACCAGCAGGACGAACGGACCGAACCACAGCAGGAAGGTCGTACCCTTCATCGGCGGACGGTACATCACGAAATCGCCGTAGCGCTCGACCATGTAATCGACGACGTCCTTGTCGGACATTCCGCTGGCAAGCTTCTCGCGCACCTGCTGTTTCAGGTCCATCGCAAGTTCCGCATGGGAATCGGCCAGGGTCTGGTTCTGGCACACCAGGCAGCGCAGTTCCTCGGACAGCGCCATCACGCGCTTTTCAAGCTCCGGATTGGCCTGGACCAGCGGCGCTTCCTGTACCTGCGCAGAGGCAGCCGATGCCGCCAGCAGGAGGGTGAACAATAATTTACGCACTCTTCAACTCTTTAATCAAAGGCATGAGTTTCGTCGCGATCGCCTCCGGCGTCAGAGGGCCGGTGTACTTCATGCGGATCACGCCGCTCTTGTCGATCACGAAGGTTTCGGGCACGCCATACACGCCGTAATCGATGCCGACGCGGCCGTCGTTGTCGAATGCAGAGGTCGTGTACGGATTGCCGAAGTCCTGCAGCCACTTGATGCCGTCCATGCGGCCGTCCTTGTAGTTCAGGCCGATGACCGGCACGACGTTGGCCTTGGCAAAATCCATCAGGTAGGGGTGCTCTGCGCGGCAGGACACGCACCACGACGCCCAGACGTTGAGGATCCACACCTGCCCTGCCATGTCCTGCGGCGAGATCGTCTTGTCCGGCTGGTGGAGCTGCGTCAGCTTGAACGCAGGCGCCGGCTTGCCGATAAACGGGGACGGAATTTCACGCGGATTCAGGCGCAGGCCTATGCCGAGGAAGATCAGCAGGCCGACGAAGATACCGAGCGGTAACAGAAAACGTTTCATGTTGTCCTTTAAACCGGTTTCGCCGCGAGTTGCGCAGCCGCCTCTTTCTTCTGGCGGGCCGCAACGCGGTAGCGGCGGTCAGACGCGGCAAGCAGGCCGCCGATCGCCATGATGATGCAGCCGCCCCAGATCCAGCCGACGAAGGGCTTGTGCTGCACGCGCACGATCCATGCGCCGTCCTGGGTCGCCTCGCCAAGCGAAACATACAGGTCGCGCGTGAAGCCGCGGTCGATGCCCGCTTCGGTCATCGGCATCTTCTGCACGTTGTAGATGCGCTTCTCCGGATACAGCGTCGTCACCAGCTTCCCGTTCCTCACGACCTCGAAGGTGCCGCGGGCGGCGATGTAGTTCGGGCCCTTGACTTCGTTGAGGTCCTTCATGGTGAAGACGTAATCGTTGACGGTCGCCGTCTGGCCGACGTGCATGTTCACGTCCTTCTGGTCGTCGAAACCGGTAACCATGGTGACGCCAACGACGAACACGCCGATGCCGACGTGCGCCACTTGCATTGCCCAGTAGCTGCGCGGCTCGCGGGCAAGACGCTTCATGACCGGCATGTCGGCCGGTGCGTGACGCGCGCGCTCAACAATGTGGGATACGGACGCAAACACGATCCAGATGGCGAATGCGAGACCTGCGGCCACCATCGGGGATGCGGCGAGCACAAGGGCCAGCGCAACTGCGACACCTACCGCAGCGACAGCAACCCAGCGCAGGCGGCGCAGGAGTTCGGGCAGCGACGCTTCCTTCCACCGCACGAACGGTGCGGCAGCCATCAGCACCAGGACCGGAATCATCAGCGGTACGAACACGGCCTCGAAGTACGGCGGGCCGACGGAAATCTTGCCCAGGCCGAGCGCATCGAGGAACAGCGGATATAGCGTGCCGAGCAGCACTGTGCCGGAAGCAACCAGCAGCAACACGTTGTTGACCAGCAGCGCGGACTCGCGGGAAACCAGCGCGAAGCTGCCGCCCAGGCCGACGGACGGCGCGCGCCATGCGTACAGCAGCAGCGAGCCGCCGATCACGATGGCGAGGAAGATCAGGATGAACAGGCCGCGCTCCGGATCGGTCGCGAACGCATGCACCGAGGTCAGCACGCCGGAACGGACCAGGAAGGTGCCCAGCAGCGACAGCGAGAATGCGATGATGGCGAGCAGCACGGTCCAGTTCTTGAAGCTGCCGCGCTTTTCCGTCACGGCCAGCGAATGGATCAGTGCGGTACCAACCAGCCACGGCATGAAGGACGCGTTTTCCACCGGATCCCAGAACCACCAGCCGCCCCAGCCCAGCTCGTAATACGCCCAGAAGCTGCCCATGAAAATGCCGAGCGTCAGGAACATCCAGGCGACCGTCGTCCAGGGACGCGACCAGCGTGCCCATGCAGCATCGAGCTGGCCGCCCATCAGCGCGGCGATCGCGAAGGCGAATGCGACGGAGAAACCGACGTAGCCCATGTAGAGCAGCGGCGGATGGATGATCATGCCGAAGTCTTGCAGCAACGGGTTCAGGTCGCGGCCGTCGGGCGCGCCAGGCAGCAGGCGGTCGAACGGGTTCGAGGTGAACAGCAGGAAAGCGAGGAAGCCGATTCCGACCAGGCCCATCACGCCAAGCACGCGCGCAACGGTTTGATCCGGCAGCTGGCGGCTGAACAGTGCGACCGCAAAGCCCCACATCACCAGCATCCAGATCCACAGCAGCAGCGAACCTTCGTGGCCGCCCCATGCGCCCGCAACGCGGTAGTACACCGGCAGCGAGGAATTCGAGTTGGATGCGACGTAGGTCACCGTGAAGTCATTGGTGACGAAGGCATAGATCAGACACGCGAAGGCGACCGAGATGAGCAGGAACTGCGCCCCAGCGGCCGGACGGGCAAGCGCCATCCATCGCTGGTTGCCGTTGAAGGAGCCGGCGATCGGCACGATACCCTGCACCAGGGTCACGGCCAGCGCCAGCATGCAGGCAAAATTGCCAAGTTCTGGGATCATTTATTTCACTTCCTTTGCATCCGGCACGGCCGGCGTTGCGGACTGGGGCGCTGCAGCGGCGGACTGTTCGCCAGCCTTTTGCTTGGCCGCGTCCTCATGCGCCTTCTTCACTGCGTAGGCGGCTTCGGACGGCATGTAGTTTTCGTCATGCTTTGCCAGCACCTCATCGGCGACGAACTTGCCGTCCTGGCCGAGCTTGCCCTGCGCGACGACGCCCTTGCCTTCCTTGAACAGGTCGGGAAGGATGCCCTTGTAGGTCACCGGGATCTGCTTGGCGGTATCGGTCACGACGAAGGCGACGGTCACGCCGTCGGCCTGGCGCTTCACGCTGCCCTCCTCCACCATACCGCCGATGCGGAAGCTGCGTCCCTTGGGCGCCTCACCGGAGAACACCTGTGTGGGCGTGAAGAAGAACACCATGTTCTGCTGGAATGCAGACAGGACCAGCCACGCTGCCAGTCCCAGTGTGCCAAGCCCTGCCGTGATCAGGATCAGGCGCTTATGCCTCGTTTTCATTGCTTTCCCTCCGGTTACTGCGTACCCAACGTCCATATAATTTCATGACCGTGTTGCGGCGCATGCGCACCGCAATCACTTCCCCCGCGACCAGGATCACCGTCATCAGGACGGAACCCCACACGTAGAGCGCATAACCGCCCATCGCGAAGAAGTCGCTCCAGCTATTCCAGTTCATGTGTTTTTCTCCACGTAATCCTTCACCCAGTCCGTATGCTTTTCACGCTCGAGCATGATGCAGCGCACGCGGCACAGGGCGACCGCAATGGTATAGGCCCAGGAGGCCAGTGCCATGATCAGCATCCCCAGCAGCATGGTCATCGCCATGCTGGGCGCCTTGGTCAGGCTGACCGACGATCCCTGGTGCAGGGTGTTCCACCACTGCACGGAGAAGTAGATGATCGGGATATTGACCACGCCGACCAGTGCCAGCACGGCGCCCGCCTTGTCGGCGCGGCGTGCGTCGTCAATCGATGCCTGCAGGGCCATGAAGCCGATGTACAGGAACAGCAGAATCAGTTCGGAGGTCAGGCGCGCATCCCATACCCACCAGGTGCCCCAGGTCGGCTTGCCCCAGAGGGCGCCGGTCCACAGCGCGAGGAAGGTGAACATGGCACCGGTTGGGGCGAGTGCGGTCGCCATCATCGACGACAGGCGCGTGTTCAGTGTCAAGCCGACAACTGACCAGAAGGCCATCACGAGGTAGATGAACATCGACATCCAGGCCGCCGGCACGTGGATGAAGATGATGCGATACGACTCACCCTGCTGGTGGTCGGTCGGCGCGACGGCGAACCCGATGTACAAACCGACGATGGTAAAGATGACAGCTGCTGTCGCAAACCAGGGAATCATCTTTCCCGCAAGTGGGAAAAAGGTCTGCGGCGATGCATATTTGAAAAAGCCGGAGCCGCTGGACTCGGCTCTGCTGGCGAACGTTTGGTTGACTGTGGACACTACGTCAATGCTCCAAGAAAAGTTTCGATGTCAGCCTGACCTGTTCGAGGTCAAAAACCCCTTCGGCAGGTTTCCCACTTTCAGGAATTTCGCTGACAGCATAGCGCTGTCTGCCTTCGGATTCCACCGGATTCGCTCTTACCCGGTGGTGCTTGACGGGCTTTCGGCGGCTGACAATCTGCGGATACAACCTGCCCGTGTTAAAGCAATCGCTGTGCCACAGAGTTTCCGGCAGTACTTGTTTCACTCGGACAGCACACGAGGCAAACAGTTGCAGCACAGCCGCTTCATGAACTGTTTGACAACATGAAAACAGGTTCATTGTGAGCCCCGGAGGAACGACTGCCGCAGACGGAATCCTACGCGATAGAGGGCCTTCTCCGCCCCTCCCTGTCGGCCTGGCACCGTTTATTCAACAGCAATCCGCAGACCTGCCGCCGTCGCCCAAGGGGCCAATGCGGCAGCACCTGCCAGTGCTCCACCCAGCAACAGCAGGTGCGCGGTTGCGCCGACACCGGACACTTCGGCGCCCACCGATCCCGCGCCGAAGATCAGCACCGGGATGTACAGCGGCAGCACCAGCAGCGACACCAGCACGCCACCGCCGCGAACACCGAGCGTCAGCGCCGCACCGATGGATCCCACGAGGCTCAACACCGGCGTGCCGAGCAGCAGGCTGAGGAAGAGTACGCCCACCGAGGACGACGGCAGGTCGAACTGCACGGCCAGCACCGGCGCAAGAAACACCAGCGGCAGGCCGGACACGATCCAGTGCGCAATCACCTTGCCGATGACGATGATGGTCAGCGGCTCCGAGGACAAGACCATTTGCTCCAACGTCCCATCGGCATAGTCGAGCGCAAACAGCCTGCCCAGCGCCAGCATGGATGCGAGCAGCGCGGCCACCCACAGGATGCCGGGGGCCATGGTCCGCAGCAATTGCGGCTCCGGCCCGACGCCGAGCGGGAACAGGCTGGCGACGATGATGAAGAAGAACAGCGTGGTGAGCACGTCCGAGCGGCGGCGGAAAGCCAGCAGCAGGTCGCGGCGGATGACGCAGATCAGGGCCTTCAGCATATCCGCCCCTCATTCATGTCGAGGCGCAGCGCGCGCTTTGCCGAGAGATCGATCTCCTGGTGCGTGGTGTAGATCACCATCCCGCCACCGGCGAGATGCCTGCTGATCGTGCTGCACAGCGCGGCGACGGCACTCTTGTCGAGTGCAGTGAACGGTTCATCCAGGATCCAGAGCGGCATGCCGAGACCGAGCGACAGGCGGGCCAGCGCCACGCGCTTGCGTTGCCCTTGCGACAGTGCACGCGTCGGCAGGTCGGCAGCGCGGCCGAGGCCGAGCTGCTGCAGCGCTTCGTGCGCCTCGTCTTCCGTCACGGGCGCGCCGGCGAGGGTCGTCGAGACGACCAGGTTTTCCCAGGCCAGCAGGTCATCCTTGACGCCGTTGGCATGGCCGATATAGACCAGCTTGCTGCAGAACTCGTCGCGCAAGCTGCGGATGTTGCGGCCTTCCCAGCGCACTTCTCCCGCTGCTGGCACGGCGAGGCCGCACAGCATGCGCAGGAGGCTCGTCTTGCCGCTGCCGTTGGTGCCGGATACCCACAGGGCATCGCCGGGTTTGATGTCGAAGCTGAGGTCGGCAAAGAGCTGCAGATCGCCGCGTATGCAGGTAAGGCTATGTGCCTGCAGGCTCATGCGCAGCCTTTCCCGAACCTGGCGGGCAAGGTCGCGGCACGATGTGATGTGCGGTGTGTGAGGGCCATGGAGTCGTTTATGTGAAAGCAGATTGGCAGGATGACAAGCCGCTGGATGTTGCCGTGCGACATGCACATTACGTGCCACGGGACGTGATTATATGCGGATGATGAAAGCAGAGGGTGTGATGAACGAGGGAAGCGGGCGCGTTCGGTCGAGAAGGGATGCAGTGCCAGGCACGGCGCGCCCCCTCCCCGAGTTCATCACACCCTTTAGACAAACAAACAGCCCGGAGTCCGCGCAGCGGAATCCGGGCTGTGGAAAGACGGACGGATTTATGCGCTCAGCAGTGCGCCGAGCTTTTCATAATCGAGAATCTTGATGCGCCGTCCCATCACCGTGATCAGTCCCTCCGACGAGAAATCGTGCAGCAGGCGCGACAGCGTCTCGGGCGTGAGGCTCAGGCGCGAAGCGATCAGGGTCTTGCTGGCGATAAGCTCGACCGTATCCCCGGCCTGGTACTGGCTCTGGCGCAGCAGGTAACCTGCGAGACGCTGCTTGGCGGTCTGCAGCGAATAGCTTTCGATGTCGCGCGTGAGCGTGTAGAGCTGGCGTCCGACGCAGACCATGAGCTCTTGCGCAAAACTGAAATTGTCTTTCGCGACTTCGAGAATTTTCTCGCGCGTGGTGTGGACCAGCATCGAATCCGTCGTGGTCTTCACGAAGGCGAGGTGCGCGCGGTCGAGCAGCATTTCGCCTAGGCCGAAGCACTTGTTCTGTCCGAGGATCGCGAGTGTTTTCTCGCTGCCGTCCTTGCGGTCGAAGCCGATCTTGACCTGGCCGTAGACCACAACGTATACGCCCTTCGGCGCGTCGCCCTGGTTGATCACGCAGGTGTTCGTCGTCGCGCGTATCGGTTGCGTGGCCGACGTGACCTCGTCCAGCTGACGCTCGTCGAGCATGCGGAACAGCGATGTGTTGGCAAGAATGCGTTTCAGGTTTTGCATGGAATCTTCTCGCGGCGATCGAGCACGTTCTAGTCTCATTCTCGGTCCTGCTTTAGTTGAGTAATGTGTTGTTTCGCCATTTAGCGGCATCGCTCCTCCCCTATTCCGCGGAGTTCTCCACATTGCTGCTGGCGTCCTTTCCCTACGGGTTCCACAATGCAAGATGCGGGCCAACTCTGTATGGGAAAACGTCGATTCCGTTTGCTCCGCTCGCCATCAGAAACGCAACGAAGCTTGTCGTACATCAACGTGAAGGCAAGGATATCGATCCCGTTCGTTTTTTTAATGATCTAGATCAATTTTCCCCAACTGCGGTCTACGGCCGGGAATTTAGTGGGAAAACTCGGGGAAAAACACACGAATTCCGTAAGCGTTGCGTAAGCAATCGGACAATGGCTACCACCACTGTTTGCTGTTCGCGTGAGGGACGCTATGGCAACGCTCGCAGGAGTTGTGCGTGACGAATGCGACGCGGTCATGACAGACACCGCAGTACTGTCCGCGGAAGATCTTTTCCATTGAAATCTCGTTCGCGCCTGCCTTGGGAATGAACAGGCTGTCATGGCAATTGCTGCACGCCAGCCATTCGGTATGCGAGTTGTGCGGGAAGCGCACCCACGGCATTTCCTTCGTGTTCTTGAGAATGATGTCGAGGTTCAGCACCTGTGGCGGCTTGCTGTTGGTGAGGTCCGCCCTCGGCTTGATCGTACCGCTGCGCAGCGCACCCATCCAGTCGACCGCGCCGCGTTTATCCAACGGAAGCTGGGCACGCATTTCCTCACCCTTCTGCAGCGTGGCGTGGTCCGGATTGCGCGGATCATAGAAGCGGTTCTTGTCCGCTCCCTCATCCGCCGTGATCGGCGTCTCCTCGTTGGCGACTTCCTCTTCCACCCTCAGCGGAGGCTCCACCTCCGCCTTGCGCAATTGCGAATGCGCGCCCTTCTGCACCGACAGCACAAGCAGGCAACCGAGGAACAGGACGAGGAGATGGCGAATGCGGGGCATGACAGGGAATGGAGACGGCACTATGCGCTCAGACTATATCGATGCACAGAGGCATTTCATTTGATGTGCATCAACTGCAACAGCCTTGCGGAAACACTTGTCATGTGGCGCTGCATTGCAACAGTCCTGTCAATGGCTCCGAGTTCGAAAATCCCTATCCTGAGTCAAGGAAGTCGGACTTCGCATGAGAAAAAATGCAATGATCACGGAGCCCCGATCATGGACACCATTTGCGCCTACCTGAAGCACGACCACCAGCGTTGCGACGACCTGTTCTACCAGGCCGAGACCAGTATCGCGCAGCGTAACTGGAAAGGTGCTATCGACAATTTCCGCAAGTACCAGGATGTACTGCGGCAGCATATCCGCATGGAAGAAAAAGTCCTGCTGCCGACCTTCGAGCAGACCCTCGTCGGCGGTTCCGAGCCGGTTGCCATGCTGCGGTCGGAACACAGGCAGATCAACGGCATCGTCAACCGCATGTGGGAAGCCATCCAGCGATTCGACCCGGCCGACTATGTGCTGCATGCCGAAACCCTGACCCTGTTGATGCAGCAGCACACGCTGAAGGAAGAAGAAATGCTCTACCCCTTGCTCGACCGTGCGCTTGCATGCAAGCGAAGCAAGATCATCAGCGCCATGGCAGAGTACCTGCATCCCACCGCGCCGGATCTCGCCCCGGGCTGACCCCGCGTCGCGCGGGCAGGCGAAGATTCGTTTGAACTTCGCCGCCCCTCCAACCTCTATGCATCGACTCTTGCCGCTGCACATGCTTCGGCACGCTACTTGCTTGAATGCCGTCCGGAATCGCACTACGGTAAAGCAGCCGTGGAGCGGACATTGTGAAACGACATGACAAGCGCAAGCCATGCCATTTTGCGCATCCCGTCCGAGAGACGGAGCCCGGCGTGTTGCCGAATGCATGCGACACCATCGCATCCAGTAAATCACCATCAATAACTTATGAACGACTCATCACTGCAATATATCGAGAACGTCACTTACGATGAACTGACCATCGGCCAGTCCGCACGCCTCGTGCGCACGCTGGCCCTGTCGGACATCCAGGCGTTTGCCGCCGTCTCCGGCGACTACAACCCCACCCACCTCGATGCCGAATACGCGGTCCAGACCCTGTTCCACGGCGTCGTTGCGCATGGCATGTGGGGCGCCACCCTGATTTCCAGCCTGCTGGGCACGCAGTTCCCCGGCGCCGGCACCATTTATGTTGATCAGTCCCTGCACTTCAGCAAGCCGGTGCACGTTGGCGACACGCTGACCGTGGTTGCAACCGTCACCGCCAAGGAAGATGCGACCAAGCGCGTGACGCTCGACTGCCAGGTCATCAACCAGAAAGGCGTCGTCGTTCTGTCCGGCACGGCAGTCATTCTTGCGCCGACGCAGAAGATCAGCCGCAAGGCAATCAACGTGCCCCAGTTCCGTACCTTTGATCCACAGGCGCGATTCGACGCCCTGCTCTCCAGTGTGAGCCACCTGTCCGCAGTCCGCTGCGCCGTGGTCCATCCCTGCGACAAGGAATCCCTGCGCGGCGCCCTGAACGCGGCACACTTCGGCCTCATCAACCCCGTGCTGATCGCGCCGGAATCGAAACTGCGCGCTGTCGCCGACGAGGCTGAACTCGATCTTGGCGGCTTCGAGATCATTTCGGTCGAACACAGCGTTGCCGCCGCCCAGCGTGCCGCCGAGATGGCCGCCAGCGGCGAAGTCGAGGCGCTGATGAAGGGCAGCCTGCACACCGACGAACTGATGAGCGCCGTGGTCACCACCCGTGCGCTGCGCACCAAGCGCCGTCTGTCGCACGTCTTCCGCTTCGACGTGCCGATGTACGACAAGCCGCTGCTCATCACCGACGCGGCGATCAACATCAAGCCGACCCTCGAGGAAAAGGCAGACATCATCCAGAATGCGATCAACCTCGCGCACGCGCTCGGCACCGAACGTCCGAACGTCGCGATCCTGTCGGCGGTGGAAACCGTCAACGTGAAGATGCAGTCCACGCTGGACGCTGCCGCACTGTGCAAGATGGCCGACCGCGGGCAGATCAAGGGCGGCGTGCTCGACGGCCCGCTCGCCTTCGACAATGCGATTTCCATGGAAGCTGCACGCATCAAGGGCATCGAATCCTCCGTGTCCGGCAATGCCGACATCCTCGCCGTTCCTGACCTCGAATCCGGCAACATGCTGGCCAAGCAGCTCGAATACCTGGCGGGCGCGACCACCTGCGGCATCGTGCTCGGCGCACGTATTCCGATCGCGCTGACCAGCCGTGCCGACAGCGCCAATGCGCGCGTGGCCTCCGCTGCCCTGGCCCTGCTGCTGGCCCACCAGAACCGGAAGGTGCATCCATGACGAACGACGCCATTCTCGCCGTCAACGCCGGCTCGTCCTCGCTGAAGTTCGCGCTGTATCCGCAAAGCGGCACGGAGATCGGCGCCGCGCCCCTGTCCGGCAACATCGAAGGCCTGGAGGTCGGCGGCTCGCCGGTCGTCAAGATCTCGAGCAAGGACGGCAACAGCAAGGAAACGCTCGACGCCGGCGACGGTTCGCCGCACGAGCGCGCGCTCGCCGCGCTGCACAAGGTGCTGGAGCGTCACGCCAAGGGCATCCGTATCACCGCGGTCGCGCATCGTATCGTGCACGGCGGCGATCGCTTCGCGGAATCGGTGGTGCTCAACGACGACACGCTGGCTTACCTCGAGACACTGTGCTCGCTCGCGCCGCTGCACCAGCCGCACAATCTCGCCGGCGTGCATGCGTTCCGCAAGCACTTCCCCGACCTGCCGCAGGTCGGCTGCTTCGATACCGCCTTCCATGCAACGCTGCCGGAGACGGAATACACCTTCGCCCTGCCGAAGGCGCTGCGTGAGGAAGGTATCCGCCGCTACGGATTCCACGGCCTGTCGTACCGGTACGTGACCGACCGTCTGCTGGAGAAGACCGAGCGTGCAACGAATCGCATGATCATCGCGCACCTTGGCAACGGCGCCAGCGTCTCTGCCATCAAGGATGGCAAGAGCCTCGCGACCACCATGGGCTTCTCGGCGCTGGACGGCCTGATGATGGGCACTCGCTGCGGGTCCATCGACCCCGGCGTGCTGCTGCACCTGCTGCGCCAGGGGTGGAACTGGGAACAACTGGAGCGCACGCTGTACCGCGAGTCCGGCCTGCGCGGCGTGTCCGGCCTGTCTGCCGACATGCGTACGCTGCGTTCGAGCGAGGATCCCGGTGCACAGCTTGCGATCAATATCTTCACCCACCGTCTCGTGCGTGAATGCGGCGCCCTCAGCGCCTGCCTGCGCGGACTCGACGTGCTTGCCTTCACCGGCGGCATCGGCGAGCACGACACGGCGTTGCGCGCGCAGGCGTGCGATGCCCTTTCCTATCTCGGCGTGAAGATCGACCAGCAGGCCAATCTCGAAGCAACCAATGACGTCATCATGCCGATCCATGCGCAGGACAGCAGCGTGGAGATCTGGGTGGTGCCGACGGATGAAGGCCGGGTTGCCGCGCAGGATGCGGCACGGTTGATCAGTTGATCGGGGCTCAAGGCGATGAAGAAGGCGGCACATGGTGCCGCCTTTTTTGTTGTTTGGCTCCCTTCTCCCGCAGGCGGGGCGGAGGCAGGGTTTCGCGAAGCATGCTTCGCGCTGCCGTAGCCGTCAATGCTTGCAAGCATTGACGTGGGCTCGGAGAGAGGGGAGAAATGCAAAGAAAAACGGCGACACTGTGTGCCGCCGTTTTTTCGCGCCTACCGCAGATCAGCCAGGGCGCCTATTCTGCACGTCCTCTCGTGCAGAAGGGGCGATGCCCGCCGCAGCGGAGCCGGGCCCCTTACCCGTTGTGGGCGCGAATGAACGAGGAAACGATCGGGCAGATGTTCTCGCGCCAGCGACGGCCCGAGAAAATGCCGTAGTGGCCGCTCTCCGCTTCCACGTGGTGCTTCCTGTGCTCCTGCGGGATCGAAGAGCAGAGCTTCTGCGCCGCTTCGGTCTGGCCGATACCGCAGATATCGTCCTTGCCGCCTTCGACGGTCAGCAGCGCCACATTCTTGATGTCCTGCGGACGCACCAGCTTGCCGTCCACTTCCCACGTGCCATTGGCGAGCGCGAAATCCTGGAAGACGGTCTTGATCGTCTCGAGGTAGAACTCGGCGGCCATGTCGAGCACCGCGTTGTATTCATCGTAGAACTTCACGTGCGCGTCGGCGGGATGGCCATGCGCGCGGTCTTCATAGAAATGCAGGTAGCTTTCCATGTGCTTTTCCGGATTCATCGCAATGAAGCCGGCATGCTGCAGGAAGCCCGGGTACACGCGACGACCGGCGCCCGGATAGTTGAACGGCACGACATCGATCACGGTGTTTTCGAACCACTCGTACGGACGATCGTGTGCAAGCTTGTTCACTTCAGTCGGCGAAATGCGTCCATCGATCGGGCCACCCATCAGCGTCATGGTACGCGGCTGAATGTCGCCTGCCGTGGCCATCAGCGACACGGCGGCCAGCACGGGCACGGTGGGCTGGCAGATGGCCATGACGTGCACGTCGGGGCCAAGCATGCGGAGGAAGTCCTGCACGTAATGCACGTAGTCGTGCAGGTGGAATGCGCCCTGGGACAGCGGCACCATACGGGCGTCGACCCAGTCGGTGATGTAGACGTCCTGCTCATGCAGGAGCACGCGTACGGTGTCGCGCAGCAGCGTGGCGTGATGGCCGGAGAGCGGCGCGACCAGCAGCAGTTTGGGCTGATTGAGCGGCTTGCGGGTTTTCTTCGCAAAGTGGAGCAGCTTGCAGAACGGTTTGTCCGCTGCCAGCGTTTCTTCGATCTCGACGAAATGACCATCGACGGTCGTGGATTCGATATTGAAGCTCGGCTTCTTGTAGTCCTTGCCGATGCGATGGAACAACTCTGCGCTCGCCGCGATGTTTTGCGCGAACGGCGTGTAGGCAAGAGGAGAAACTGCGCTTGTGAACAGATGGGAAACAGCGCTGGCCCACTGGGCCATCGGGCTGACGGCGGCGTGTTGCAATTCATGGATCTGATACAGCATTTTTCTTTCCTGACCTTTCAGTGCTTCATACAAGGATTTGCTCCAAGGAAAATGCAAGGACCATGCCATCTGGAAACTCTGCAAGGCCTGTTGGTACAAAAAAAAGGCCGCCTGCGAGCAGGCGGCCAAAGGGCTTTCCCTACAGGAGGGAGAGGAGACAACGGGTAATCTGACGCTAGAACTCCATCCAGTCGTCGGTGCCGGTACGCACGGCAGTGGCAAGTTTCGGATTGCGCGGCGCTAGCGCGGTGCCGCCCTTGGAGGCAGCCACTTTGAGCGGCGCGACGGTTTTCGTTTCGACAGGCGCGGGAGCCGCGGCCGGCTCGGGTGCCTCTTCCGTCTCGAACTGTTCCGCGAACTGCTCGAGCTTGAATACATTGACGACCTGGGCGAGGTTCGCGGCCTGTTCCTGCATGGCCTCGGCTGCAGCGGCCGACTGCTCGACCAACGCAGCGTTCTGCTGCGTGACTTCGTCCATCTGCGTGATTGCCTGGTTGATCTGTTCGATACCGGCAGTCTGCTCGTTGCTGGCGGAACTGATCTCGTCCATGATGTCGGTCACACGTTTGACGCTGGCAACGACCTCGTGCATCGTCGCGCCGGCCTGGTCCACCAGTTTCGAACCAACGCCGACCTTGTGGACGGAATCCTCGATCAGTGCCTTGATTTCCTTGGCCGCGCCGGCGGAACGCTGGGCGAGGTTGCGCACTTCCGCTGCCACCACGGCAAAGCCGCGTCCCTGCTCGCCTGCACGTGCCGCTTCCACCGCAGCGTTGAGCGCCAGGATGTTGGTCTGAAACGCGATACCGTCGATGACGCTGATGATGTCGGAAATCTTCTTTGCCGACTCGTTGATGGAGTGCATGGTCTCGACAACCTGCTCGACTACTTCCCCACCCTTGACCGCCACTTCCGAAGCGGACTGCGCGAGCACATTGGCCTGAGCGGCGTTGTCGGCGTTAGCCTTCACCGTGGAGGTCAGCTCTTCCATCGAGGACGCGGTTTCCTGCAGCGAGCTCGCCTGCTGCTCGGTGCGCGAGGACAAATCCAGGTTGCCGCTGGCAATCTCGATCGACGCCGTCGTCATCGTTTCCGTACCCGACCGCACCTGCGAGACGATGCTCACCAGGCTGTCATTCATTTCCTTGAGGGCCTGCATCAGCTGGCCTGCTTCATCCTTCGACTTGACCTGCACGTCGCCGGTCAGGTCGCCCTGCGCCACACGGCGTGCCACGTCGACCGCTTCGTTCAGCGGACGGGTAATGCTGCGGGTGACCAACCATGCGGCGCCAAGGCCGATGACCAGTGCTGCGCCGCCAAGCGCCCAGGTGAGGATCAGCGCGCTCTTGTAGGAGGCATGTGCCTCTTCCACCGCGATGTCAGCCATCTTGTCCAGCATGCGGACCAGTTCGTCCATCGCGGCCAGCCACTTGCGCTGGTTGGGCCAGACTTCGTTCACGAGTACCTTGACTGCTTCTTCCTGCTTGTCTTCTTCCAGCAGCTCGACCACCTTGTCAGTGAGCGGATCGGTCGCGGCGCGTGCGGCGGCGATCTTTGCCAGCACTTCCTTGCCCTTCTCCTCAGTCATCAGGCGCTCGAGGTTCTCGACATAGGACGCGTATTCATCGCGATCGTCGAAAATCCGATCGGATTCGCGTTCCTTCTGCTTTTCATCCGTCATCAACGCCAGATTGCGCGTCGCCAGGCCAATGGAAAGCACGGACTGGCGCATTTCGAATGCTGCCTTTGTCATGACGTTGTTCTGGTTGACGATATTGTCGAGACTTTGCTCGATCTTCGCCATGCGCGAGATGCCAATCAGCGCCAATGCGATCATCAGCACCAGCACCAGGCCGAAACCCAGGCCAAGGCGTATTCCGATTTTCAGATTGGAGATTTTCATTTTCCTCATCCCTGTAGATGAAAGTCTTTGTCGATCTTGATGGTTGTCAACTTTGTTTCATGGCAAAAGCAAATAGTCTGCCAGCCGACAAATTTGGCGACGGGGCAAGACAAAACTATGGAATCGGCAAGATTCGGGGAGGATTTTGTCTGTCAGTTTCCCGAAAGCAGGAAACGCATCCTGATTGCGAGAAACAATCCTTGAGAAACGAATGAGGAATAGAAAGCCGCTTTTAAATCACGGACTTTCAGCATTTGACAGAGCGTTTCTACTTGGAAACTTCTGACGGATAAACCCTGTCTCGTGATCGTTGCCGACGAAATGATGCATGCCATGCGCGATTTGTGACAAAAACGCATAAATCAAGTGACTAAACGTTGCGTTCATGAACTTTTTGCTCGCATATACTTCGATCCAGTCTTACTTACAGCTACAACAATAGTGAACAGGCGCGCCTGATTCACCGCACCTGATTCATATTTCACACGAGGATGCACTCCATGAACGCACGTACTTCCGTCCATCGCCTCCAGGTTGCCACCGTCCTGTACCGCTTCATTGAAGACAAGGTCCTGCCCGGCACCGGCATTGACAGCGCCACCTTCTGGAAGGGCTTCGACGCCATTGCCCACGACCTGGCCCCGAAGAACGCCGCCCTGCTGGCGGAACGCGACCGCCTGCAGCTGGAGCTGGACAAGTGGCATCGTGCCAATCCAGGCCCGATCCAGGACATGGGCGCCTACCGGGGCTTCCTGCAATCGATCGGCTACCTGCTGCCTGCGCCTGGCGATGTCAAGGCGACCACGGCCAACGTCGATGCCGAACTGGCACTGCAGGCCGGCCCGCAGCTGGTCGTGCCCATCCTCAACGCCCGCTATGCCCTGAACGCAGCCAACGCACGCTGGGGCTCCCTGTATGACGCCCTGTACGGCACCGACGCCCTGCCCGAGACCGATGGCGCGACGCGCACCGGCCCGAACGGCGAAGGCTACAACCCGGTCCGCGGCGCCAAGGTCATCGCCTTCGCCCGCAACTTCCTCGACCAGACCGCCGCGCTGGCCAAGGGCTCGCACGCCGACTCCACCGGCTATCGCGTGGACGGCGGCAAGCTCGTCGTCACGCTGAAGGACGGCAGCACCACCGGCCTGAAGGATGAGCAGAAGTTCATCGGCTTCCAGGGCAAGGCGGAAGCGCCCTCTTCCGTCCTGCTGAAGAACAACGGCCTGCACATCGATATCCAGATCAACCGCGACACCAAGATCGGCAGCCAGGACGCCGCCGGTGTGGCCGACGTGGTGGTCGAAGCGGCACTGTCCACGATTCTCGACCTCGAAGACTCCGTCGCCGCGGTGGACGCCGAAGACAAGGTGCTCGCCTATGAAAACTGGCTCGGCATCCTGCAGGCAACACTGGTGGAAAGCGTCTCCAAGGGTGGCAAGACGTTCAACCGGACCCTGAACGCCGACCGCAAATACACCGCCGCCGTTGGTGCGACCGATGCCAAGGATGGCGTCGTCACCCTGCACGGCCGCTCCCTGCTCTTCCTGCGCAACGTCGGCCACCTGATGACCAATCCGGCCATCCTGCTCGACGGCGGCAAGGAAATCCCGGAAGGCATCATGGACGCGGTCGTCACCGTGACCATCGCCCTGCACGACCTCAAGCGCAAGGCCGGCCAGGAAATCGGCAACTCGCGCACCGGCTCGGTCTACATCGTGAAGCCGAAGATGCACGGCCCGAAGGAAGTCGCCTTCGCCAGCGAACTGTTCGGCCGCGTCGAGCAGCTGCTCGGCCTGCCCACCGAAACGGTCAAGCTGGGCATCATGGATGAAGAGCGTCGCACCAGCGTCAACCTCAAGGCCTGCATCAAGGAAGCCGCTGGCCGCATCGCTTTCATCAACACCGGCTTCCTCGACCGCACCGGCGACGAGATGCACACCGCCATGCACGCCGGGCCGATGATGCGCAAGGGCGACATGAAGACCAGCAAGTGGCTGTCCGCCTACGAGCGCAGCAACGTGCTGACCGGCCTGTCCTCCGGCCTGCGTGGCCGCGCTCAGATCGGCAAGGGCATGTGGGCCATGCCGGACCTGATGGCGGCGATGATGGAACAGAAGATCGTCCACCCGAAGGCCGGCGCCAACACCGCCTGGGTACCGTCGCCGACCGCCGCCACGCTGCACGCCCTGCACTACCACCAGGTCAGCGTCGCCGACGTGCAGAAGGAACTGGAAAAGGTCGACGCCCCGGCCGAGATCGAACGCCTGCTCGGCGAACTGCTGCAGATCCCGGTGGTCGCGAAGCCGGAATGGTCTGCCGCCGACATCCAGCAGGAACTGGATAACAACTGCCAGGGCATCCTCGGCTACGTCGTGCGCTGGGTCGACCAGGGCGTCGGCTGCTCCAAGGTGCCGGACATCCACAACGTCGGCCTGATGGAAGACCGCGCGACGCTGCGCATCTCCAGCCAGCACATCGCCAACTGGCTGCTGCACGGCATCGTCACCGAAGCGCAGGTCACCGAAACCATGCAGCGCATGGCCAAGGTGGTGGACGGCCAGAATGCAGGCGACCCGCTGTACAAGCCGATGGCACCGGACTTCGAGGCATCCTATGCCTACCGCGCGGCACGCGACCTCGTCTTCAAGGGCCTGGAACAGCCGAGCGGTTATACCGAGCCGCTGCTGCATGCATGGCGTTTGAAGGTGAAGGCGAACGCCTGATCCTGGCAGAAGTAAATTGAACGAGGCCGGTCTGTTACAGACCGGCCTTTTTCATTTGGGCCTGCGAATCCCCGCTCAAAGCACATACAATTAACCATCTTGACGAAATGGTTTTCGGGCATTCGCCCGAGCCGCGGAGGATGGGGTAATGCACCTCGACGTACGAACTGTATTTTTCATGCTCGCCATTGCCGCGTTGTCAGCGTCAGCATCCCTATTTCTGGCACAACGGATGAAGCTCTCCGTTCACGGGATCAAGCACTGGGCGTGGGGGCTCGCGATTGCCGGGAGCAGCGGATTTCTGCTCGCGGCGCGGGGTACGATCAGCCCTGCGTTGTCCGTCGTGCTGGGCAACTGCATGCTCTTGCTGGGCTATTCCTTTATCTGGACGGGCATGCGCCAGTTCGTCGGTGTTCCCGTCCGGGCATGGTTCCTGTTCGTGGCGCCGCTGCTTGCTGCTCTGGTCTTGTCGGTCTATTTCCTTGATGACCGCAACGGCCCCGGACGGATTGCTTTCCTGTCTTCCTTGATCACGGCCCTGTCGGTCCTGGCCGCCTGGGAACTCCTGCGCACGGACAAGGATCGCCGGCTCGGCCGGCGCTGGGTTGCCTCGATCCTGCTGCTGCACGCCGCCTTCAATACCTGGCGTGCCGCCTACAATGCCTTGGGCAAGAACCTGGACGGGCCTTATGCGCTGGGGTTGCTGTCAACCGCCACCGGGTTGGAGGCTTTCCTCTTCATGATCTTCCTGACGCTAGGCCTCATCATAATGACGACCGACGCCCTCCAGACCGAGTTGAATCGCCAGGCGAGCCGCGACCCGCTGACCGACGTGTATAACCGGCGGGCCTTCCATGAGATCTTCGAGCGGGAACTGTCGCGCACCAGGAGAGCAGAGAGCCAGTTATCCGTGCTGCTGATGGATATCGACCATTTCAAGCGATTAAACGACACGTATGGCCATCATGCAGGCGATCTCGCGCTCAAGCATTTCGTCACCATCACTTCTCTCTGCCTGCGCAACCAGGACATACTCGCCCGGTTCGGGGGAGAGGAATTCGTGGTCCTGCTCCCTGATGCCAACATCGACGCAGCACAGATCGTTGCCGAACGGATCAGATGCAAGCTGGCCGATCATCCCGTGGCGACACCCCTGGGCGACGTGTCTTTTACAGTTAGCATAGGCGCGACGGTTGTCGCGGAGCAGGCGACTGACCTGAAAGAGATACTCAGCCGCGCCGATGCTGCCCTCTATCGGGCAAAAATGAATGGCCGGAACTGTACAGTCATGGCGTGACAATCGACGCCCTGTTTTTCCAATGTCATAAGGAGACAAGAATGACACGCAACGCCGTCCTGCTCATGGATTTGCAGCACGACTTCCTCGGTGCCGAGGGAAGTTGCATGCCGGTGGAACCGGACAGCATTGCGCCGGTCATCGATACCGCCAACGCCATCCTCCAAAAGGAAATACTCAAGGATGCGCTGCCGGTCCTGGTCGTCAATCAGTTTCCTGAATCCGACCGTATCGGGAATTTCTTTCGCCGGGGTGCCGCGGTGGCAGGCACGCGAGGGGCTGGTCTTGACTCTCGCGTTCGCTGCGACGCGTCGGTGAAGGTCATTGCAAAGGCCAGCGCGAGTGCATTCACGAATCCGGAACTCGACCGCTACTTGCGGGCCGAAAATATCACCGACCTGTACGTCATGGGCGTGTTTGCGGAGGGCTGTGTCCGCGGCACAGTCCTCGACGCGCGCAGGCACGGCTATGCCGTGCATGTGCTGGCCGATGCGGTCGCCAGCAACGCATCATGGAAGAAACGCTTCGGACTCTGGGCCATGAAGCGGGCCGGCGCCGATATCCTTCCGTCATTACCTGTCCCACGCTAGCCGGAAAGGCGCGCTCGCCCTACACTTTATCGTTCTTGACCGCCGGACGCCGCAGGCTGGGGAGCCAACGCTCGATCGAAGCCTGGCCGCAGTGTGAACACCCACCGCCGCAAGTGCCAACGTCAACCGAGGACATCATGAATGACAGAGCGCCAACCAAGCGCGCCCCGGCGGGTTGCACGTCATCGTCGGCATGCAACCCGACAGGTGAACCAACGCGCCCGCCTGCAATCCCCTCTCCCGGCATGTCAGCAACACGTCCCCGTCTTCCCCTTGCCCCCATACCGCGCTTCCATCCGATCCCGAAAGAATTCCTCATAGCTCATCGCGGGCTTGTCTGGATGTTCCTTCTCCATGTGGTCGAGATACGCGCTGTAGTCCGGCAATCCCACCATCATGCGCATGGCCTGCCCGAGGTAACGGCCGGCCTTGCCCAATTCATCAATCATCACAGCCCTCCTATCCAGGCACGGCGCCGCCAGGCATTGCCTCGAACGGTGTTTCGTTCGCGCTCGGGCGCGGCGTCGATCGTGCCGCAAGAATGGTCTTCACACCGAAGACAAGCACACTGATCACGACCAGCATGAACAATGCGGCCAGCGAGGCATCGACATAGTCGTTGAAGACGATCTGCTGCATCTGCGCCACGGATTTCGCCGGCGCAAGCAGTTCGCCTCTGTCGAGCGCAGCGCCATACCTGTCGGCATGCGCAAGGAAACCGATCTTCGGGTCGGAATGGAAGACTTTCTGCCACCCTGCGGTAAGCGTGCAGACCAGCAGCCAGATGGTCGGCAGGATAGTCACCCAGGCGTAACGGTCGCGCTTCATCTTGAACAGCACACACGTTGCCAGTATCAACGCAATGCCAGCGAGCATCTGGTTGGCAATGCCGAACAACGGCCAGAGGGTGTTGATGCCACCCAGCGGATCGACCACGCCCTGGTACAGGAAGTAGCCCCAGCCGGCCACACATAGCGCCGTCGCGATCAGGCTCGCCGGCAGTGATTCGATGCGCTTCATCGACGGCATGAAGGCGCCGAGCAGGTCTTGCAGCATGAAGCGTCCGGCGCGCGTGCCAGCGTCGACGGCAGTGAGAATGAACAGGGCCTCGAACAGGATGGCGAAGTGGTACCAGAAGGCCATCATCGTCCGACCGCCCAGTGCGTCCGACAGGATCTGCGCCATGCCGACGGCCAGCGTCGGTGCGCCACCCGCACGTGAGATGATGGTGTGCTCACCGACATCCTTCGCCGTCTGGGTCAGCATTTCCGGTGTCACGTAAAAGCCCCACTGCGAAATGGCGGTAGCGGCGGACTGCGCCGTGCTGCCGATCAGCGCGCCGGGACTGTTCATGGCGAAATACACGCCCGGCTCGATGCAGGCGGCAGCAACCAGCGCCATGATGGCGACAAAGGATTCCATCAGCATCGCGCCATACCCGATGAACCGCGCGTGGCCTTCGTTCTCGAGCAACTTGGGAGTGGTGCCCGACGAGATCAGCGAATGGAATCCGGATACGGCGCCGCAGGCAATCGTGATGAACAGGAACGGGAACAGGCTGCCCGACCAGACGGGGCCGGTGCCATCGACAAATTTTGTGACCGCCGGCATCTTCAGTTCCGGCGCAACGAAAATGATGCCGATCGCGAGGCCGACGATGGTGCCGATTTTCAGGAAGGTCGACAGGTAATCGCGCGGCGCCAGCAGCAGCCATACCGGCAGGACCGAAGCGATAAAGCCGTAACCGATGAGCATCCAGGTCAGCTGGCGTCCGTCGAAGGTAAACATTGGGCCGAACACCGGGCTTTCCTGCACGTTTTGCCCGAATACGATGGCCAGCATCAACAGGACGAAGCCGATCACGGAGATTTCCCCGATCCGGCCAGGCCGGATATAGCGCAGGTACACGCCCATCAAGAGGGCAATGGGAATGGTCGCCATCACGGTGAACGTGCCCCAGGGTGACTCGGCCAGCGCTTTCACGACGATCAGGGCAAGCACGGCCAGGATGATGACCATGATCATGAACGCCCCGAACAGCGCAATCACACCCGGCACCGGACCAAGTTCGGACTTGATCAGGTCACCAAGGGAACGCCCATCGCGCCGCGTCGAGATGAACAGCACCATGAAGTCCTGCACCGCGCCTGCGAACACGACGCCGGCAAGGATCCACAGCATCCCTGGAAGGTATCCCATCTGTGCGGCGAGCACCGGACCGACCAGTGGCCCTGCGCCGGCAATCGCAGCGAAATGGTGGCCGTACAGGACATACTTGTTGGTCGGAACGTAGTCCAGTCCGTCATTGTGCCGGTAGGCCGGGGTCATGCGCGCGGGATCAAGCTGAGCCACCTTCCTGGCAATGAACAGGCTGTAGTAGCGATAGGCAATCAGGTAAACGCAGACGGCAGCAATGACGATCCAGATGGCGCTGATGGACTCGCCGCGGTTCAGCGCAACGAACCCAAGGGAAAACGCACCCGCAATCGACACGGCGAGCCACCCCAGGTGGCCAGTGAGGCGGTTCATGATGCTTCCTTCCAAGATCGGTCGGACATCGCGGTGTATGAGATGCACGACGTTCTAGTGATTGATCTGTTTGACAAAAGAGCGTTCCACCCTTCCCGGCAAAATTGCTGCGCTCCGCGCGAGCGGAACTCGGTCCGCCCGGACCAGTCCATCAAGATTGCCTGCTGGTCTGAAATCGAAAGACTGCCATGTTTGCCTCGTCCGGATACGGCGCTACCAGCGCCCATGAACCCCTCAGCAAACTCGACTTCACACGCCGCGATCCCGGGCCGGAGGATGTGCAGATCGATATTCTGTACTGCGGCGTCTGCCACTCGGACCTGCATACGGCGCGCAATGAATGGAGCAACACCGTGTATCCCGTTGTGCCGGGGCACGAAATCATCGGTCGCGTGACCGCGACCGGCGACAAGGTAACCCGCTTCAAACAGGGCGATGTGGTCGGCGTGGGTTGCATGGTCGACTCATGCCAGCACTGCCATGCCTGCGACGAGGGCCTGGAGCAATATTGCGAGAACGGATTTGTGGGCACCTACAACGGCGAGGAAATGCACAGCGGCGGCATGACCTATGGCGGGTATTCGAGCAACATCGTTGTGCGCGACAAATTCGTGCTGCGCATCCCCGACAGACTCGATCCTGCCGCAGCGGCGCCCCTGCTCTGCGCAGGCATCACCACCTGGTCGCCGCTGAAGCAATGGCGCGTCGGGCAAGGACACAAAGTGGGTATCGTGGGTCTCGGCGGCCTTGGCCATATGGGAATCAAGCTGGCGCACGCAATGGGTGCGCATGTCGTGCTCTTCACCACGTCACCCGGAAAACGGGAAGACGCAATGCGGCTCGGCGCAACGGATGTGGTGGTCTCCAAGAACGCGGAAGAAATGGCGGCCCACCGCAACTCGTTCGACTTCATCCTGAACACGGTCGCCGCGCCACATGCGCTCGATCCCTTCATGGAACTGCTCAAGCGCGACAGCACCATGACCCTGGTCGGCGCACCGGCTTCGCCGCATCCCTCTCCGCAAGTCTTCAACCTCATCATGAAGCGACGTCGGCTGGCCGGATCCCTGATTGGCGGGATCGCGGAGACGCAGGAAATGCTCGACTTCTGCGGCGAGCACGGCATCGTGTCGGACATCGAGATGATCCGCATCCAGGAGATCAATGATGCCTACGAGCGCATGCTCAAGAGCGATGTGAAATATCGCTTCGTGATCGATATGGCGTCACTGAAGTAAACAAAGAACGTAGGGCGCGCCCCGCTTACCGGCGCTCTTGCCGGGGCAGCGCGCCCGCTAGAACAACGCCTGCTGCCGGCTGGTCAACGACGAAAAATCGTCATCGAGGAAAGGCAGGATACCGTCCGCCACCGGCTGCAGCTGGCGCGCTCG